>Ga0268262_10001243_pt1 | contig 31986 bp, 36 predicted proteins | sample TergutNc150P3_FD_190354 | JGI IMG/M metagenome (GOLD analysis project Ga0268262, IMG submission 190354) | Nasutitermes corniger P3 segment gut microbial community from laboratory colony in Florida, USA - Nc150 P3 (SPAdes) (version 2) | ecosystem: Host-associated > Arthropoda: Insects >... | reverse complement strand
TTTTCGGCGGAGCGATCCCCAAGAACTACATCCCCGGAGTAGAGAAGGGCATTGTAGAAGGAATGGCGCACGGCACTATGGCGAGCTATCCCGTTGTTGACGTGGAAGTAAAACTCACTGACGGCAAGTACCACCCCGTAGACTCCAACGAATTATCGTTCAAACTTGCGGCGCGTAACGCTTTCCGCGAGGCCATGAGACAGGCAAACCCCACCCTGCTTGAACCGATTATGAATCTGACAGTCTTTATCGAAGAGAAATATCTGGGCGACGTAATGAGCGACCTTTCAGGAAAACGCGGCAAGATACTTGGTCAGGATTCCGCAGGCGGCATCGCGGAAGTACGCGCCGAAGTCCCCATGGCGGAACTTTTACGTTACTCGATTGACCTGCGCTCAATTACTTCGGGAACCGGCTCTTTCAACGTGGATTTCAGTCATTATTCGCCGATCTCAGGCCGCATCGCCGATGAAGTTGTGAAGGCGCGGGAGTCGTTCAAGGTTCAGGAAGCTGACGAATAGTTCTAAAGAATTCACACATGATAGTACTATACAGCTTTTTATAAAAGTGAAGGCAGATGTATGCCTAAAGAATTTATTTAGTACAGGCGGGCAGCCGCGCATGCTGGAAAAACTTCGGGGGAACGCCGCCTCCGAGCCTAGTGTACCATTTTGCTCTCTTAAAATAATTTAAAAAATGAAGTATTTTATTTCTATATAAAGCAGTACACTAGTCTCTCCGGCTAAGAATCCCGAAAGATGTTTTTCCATCACGCGCGGCTGTCCGCCTGTACTCAAGTATTTTATTCGGCATACATCTTCAAGCGCTCTTTAGGAGCCGGACAGACTTTAATGGGTGAATGACACTAGGGCGTATACTGTTAAGCGATGCGTGGGCATTTTGGAATTATTATTTTAAATATGTAATTTTTTGAATAAGTACTTTATTAAAAAATTTATTATTTTCATCTGTTGAACCAAAATATATTGCATTACCATATAATTCTCTTTCTAAATAATAATTGTCAAAATAAATTCTAGTTTTATCTACTTCTACATTATTTTCCAAAACTATACGATCAATTTGAATAAATGAATAACTATCAGGATTTTGATAATCATAAAAAGAACCTCGATAACCTCTAAATTCATTAATAGTAACTATATCTTGCCAATATTTTTCTTCAAAAATAATATCATATATAATGCCGTAAAATGGATACTCTGTAATTAAAAGTGTGTAATAATTATAATGACTATTAGAATATCTACCTTTAGCCCATTCTGGCATAAATATTTTACTTGGTTTATTTTTAATAAAGTAATAACTCAGTTCATTTGGTAAACCATCATTTCCATAAATAGTTGCTGTAAGTAGAAGTACATTGTCTGATTTATCTCTTCTAAACTTAAATGTATTATTCCAACTTACATTAAAAATAATTTCATAATCATTCAAGTTTTCATTAAAAATAACATTATATTTATCTGTACAATATGTAATATCTACAGGATTTGATACATAATGGTCATAGCCAAATGAAGTAAAGGTATTTTCATTTATTATGATTTTATCAAGCCTTGTATCAAATCCAGATCCTGCTGTATTCATGCTACGATACCAAGTCCCTTGAAAAAATAAAGGTATTTCTTTTGTTGTCCCATTTCCATCTTCATTACCATTATTAATTTCTATACCATTATTTATATTATTTTCATTGTCTAATGAAGGTTTACACGAGAACAAAACAAAAACACAAAAAATAACAAATAAATACTTCATAATACATTATTATCCAATTTATATAAATTTGTCAATATATATCTCTAAATATTTACCCACGTATCATTTAACGTCCGGCGGTAAGTGATGTTTTTTTGCGCCCGATAAGGAAAAACGCGCATCGTTTTTATAGGCAAAAAAATGTGGCAGAGCAAAATGCCATAAAGGGGCGTAGCCCAGACTGGCGTTTTGCGTAGCCTAGCCGCTTTAGTGGTGTACATTTACTGATCTGTTGAGATTGCAGAAAACTATTTTCTACCAAAAAACACTTTAAATGGCTTAGTTTTTTACTCGTTTTTTATGCAAATTTACTTTTTCTGCAACCGCGTTATATTCCGTTTGCGCTGCTTTAAGTAATTATAAAATTTTAGGGAAAAAACCTATTTTTAAGGTATTTACATGACTATTTTTCAATTTTTAATTATAATAGAAGAAATTAAATCAAATAAATATTAGATATTGATTTTTCATTAAATCCTCTCATAATAATTAATAAGTGGAGGATTTTTATTATGAATAAAAAATCGGGTGGAACTCTTACTTTGAATAATGCAATGTTTGTATTAGAAGTAAAAAAGGTTAAAATGACAAAAAATGGATTGAGACATGCGGCAAAACGAGACGGTTTTAAATCTAATATTCGTGGTGAAAATAGGGAGAAATATTTACTTGACTGCGATAAATTCATTGAATGGTTAAAAAAACTAGATAGATTCGTACCTGCTGGGTTTGTTCAAGTATCTTCTTTTGCAAGAAAAAAAGGTATTTCTACATCTTATGTATATGATATTATCAGAAAACATAAAATAACCCCCAAAATCTTTGGAGGTGGAAGAGGTAAATTTTATATTAATGCAAAACAAGTTGAAAAATTACTTGAGATGAAGAAAAGGAATAATAATAATAAAAATAATAATAGCCTTAAAAAACGACTCAGATTGAGTTATAAAACAAGATATGATGGCTATGAAGATTTTTTATCATCGGTTGTCTAAATAAGGAAGAAACTATGAAGAAAATCATATTCCGAATTTTTATTTGGTATCATTGGAAGAAATTCTACCGAAAGACAAAAGAAGTTGCTGGTTATGAGTCATTAGAAACCATCAATTATGATTTAGATAATCTTGAAAGAAAAATCAGAAATGATAACGAAATACCTGTTGGTCAAAAAATAGTATTGGATAACTCAAAGAAAACCGATTTAAAGGATTTAATATTGTATTCTACATTAAAAATATTTTCAGAAGAAGGTGATTTTCTAAAACAAATTACAGAATTATATAAAACATATTAATTTTTATAATATATTTTTTTCCAGTCCTGCGCAAATGGCATATAACTACTTATATATGAACCTTTAGTTCGTATGCATCGCAAATTTGAGATATATATGAACATTATCATTTTTTGTAATAATGTCAACGAAATATAGGGGATATATTCTAAAAATAAATACTGAAAAATAATCCTCACTAAGAAAAAGCCGGAATACGCAAAGCTCTGCCGGGGGCGCACGGTGTGGATCGCAATAATGCCACGCCAGAGCGTGCGTAGATAAATGCCACAGCCGTCTAGCCCCCGGAAGGGGTTTGCGTATTCCGGCTTTTGTGTAAATGAAGATTAATTTTCTGCGGTTTGAGTTTTAAGAATAAAATACTTGTTTTTACAACGCCCGCTTGTACTAAATAAATTCTTTAGGCATACATCGTGTAACAGGTGACTGACATCGGGGTGTTTACTTCGTTAGGCGCATTAAATTTATCGTTTCGACAATATATTCCTGCTGACCGCCGTTCCGATAATCTGTACCACTTCCACAAGTATCAATATTACAATAACCGCTCCTATAGTTACGTCCGTTCTGAAGCGGTAATAGCCGTAGCGAATGGCAAGGTCGCCCAAGCCTCTGCCGCCGATTGCCCCTGCCATTGCCGAGTAGCCGATTAAATTAATTATAGTCAGGGCAAGACCGGAAACTAAAGCAGGCATTGCTTCGGGGATTAACACCTTGCGGATAATTTGAAAATTTGTCGAACCCATTGCGCGCGCGGCGGTAAGCACTCCGGTTTCAACTTCGGACAGGGCGGATTCGGCGACACGGGCGACAAAGGGCGCGGCGGCTATTGAAAGGGGGATGATTACCGCAGTGGGACCTATGCTGGTTTTTATGATTAACCGCGTCAGGGGTATCAGCAGGATCATCAGTATTATAAACGGAAGAGAGCGGAATATATTGACGATTCGGGAAAGCACATTGTACAGTACGCCGCGGGGAGTAAGGCCTGCGGGAGAAGTAACAAAAAGGTAAACGCCTAACGGGAAACCAAGGAGGCAGGCAAAAAAAGTTGATACGAATGTCATGTAAACTGTTTCCAATGTCGCTATTGGCAGCATAGACAATACTTCCAGAATTTTTTCTTTAGGCATGGATCATCTCCCTTGTGACGGAGGCTTGCGGTGACTCAAACACAGAGGCGACGCTTCCCCTTTCCACAATAATTCCTTCTTCCATTACTGCCACTTCATGGCATATTTCGCGTATAACTTCCATTTGGTGCGTTATCATTACCACGGTAATTTTCAGCCGCTGCTGCAGGTCACGGATTAACGCAAGAATCGATCTTGTCGTCTGCGGATCAAGAGAGCTGGTCGCTTCATCGCAGAACAGCACTTTGGGATTTGCCGCCAAAGCGCGGGCAATAGCCACTCTCTGTTTCTGTCCGCCGGAAAGTTCTCGCAGACGCGCCTTGCGCTTATCGGCAATATCTACCATTTCAAGAAGTTCATAAAGGCGCTTGTCTATTTGTTTCCTGGGCAATCCCGCAATTTCCAGGGGATAGGTAATATTGCCAGACACGTTACGCGATCCAAACAAATTAAAATTTTGAAATATCATTCCCATTTTTCTGCGCCGCTCAAGCAAAGCCATTCCAAATAGAGTGTCTACGCGCTCGCCGTTGTAGTACACTTCGCCCGTATCCGGCGTTTCCAAAAGACTCATTACGCGCAGCAGGCTCGATTTACCCGCGCCGCTTCTGCCGATTATTCCGTAAATGCTGCCGGAAGGAATATCAAGATCGACTTTTTTTACAGCGGTAACCGCGCCGTAAGTTTTGGAAATATCTTTAACGATGATCATTGTTCCTTCTCCATGCCTTGCCAGTTAATACTTTTTAAACGATCCAGCGCGTTGTGCAGTACTGAGCGGGGACAGGCTACATTGATCCGCTCAAAGCCGTTCCCGCCTTTTCCAAACGACATACCGGAACTCAACCATAGTTTTCCGTTATGTGTAATCTCCCCGTCAAGTTTTTGAGCGGGAATTCCAAGCGCGTTACAGTCCAGCCACGCAAGGTATGTTCCCTCAGGTTCAACAAGTTTGATCTTTGGAATGTGTTTGGAAAGATATGTTTTGAGAAATGAGATATTTCCGTAAAGATAATTTATAAGTTGTTCCAGCCAATCTGCGCCGTCCTGATATGCCGCTTTGCAAGCAATAAGTCCCATTACTCCCGGCTGGCTTAAACCGCAGCGTGCATACTCCTCTTTATATTTTTCGCGCAGTTCCTTGTTGGAGATAAAAATATTGGCGCTCATCAATCCCGCAAGATTAAAAGTTTTTGACGGGGCTGTGCATGTTACGGTTATATTTGCAAGCTCCTGATTTAATGCGGCAAATACAATGTGTCTGTGGCCTGGGAAAATAAAGTCCTGATGGATTTCATCGGCAATAACAGTTACATTGTGGCGAAGGCAAATCTCTCCCATTCGCATAAGTTCTTCTTTCTTCCATACGCGTCCGACAGGATTGTGCGGATTACACAAAATGAACATTTTTGCCTGTTTAATTTTTTCTTCAAAATCTTGAAAATCTATGCTGTAATGACCGTCACTGTAAACAAGTTCATTCACAAGCAACTGCCGTCCGGTTTTTTTTATGCTTGATTCAAATGGATAATACACAGGCTGTTGAATAACAATGCCGTCTCCCGGCGCCGTTAACGAACGGACGGCGATGTACAGGGCGGTTACCACTCCGGGTGTTATAATCAGCCAATCACGCTGTGGGGACCAGTTAAAGCGGTTCTCGAACCATTTGCGCGTAACGTCAAAATACGCCGCATCCGGTTCCGAGTAGCCGTAGATTCCATGTTTTGCCCTGCGGATAATCGCCTTCTGTACGCATGGCGGGGCGGCAAAATCCATGTCGGCAACCCACAAAGGAAGCACGTCCGCAGGTTTACCGCGCCAAGTAGGTTCGTATTTAATACTGTAAGAATTGCTTCTATCGATTATTTTGTCAAAGTTGTATTTCATGAAGATCCTCTACCACGAACCACACGAACACCACGAACTTTTAGCACATATCTTGTCGTTGTTCGTGTTGGTTCGTGTGGTTTGTGGTAAATTCTTTGTAATCATTTAATTATTACCAATTGCCTGTTTAAGGTCGGCAATTAAATCATCAGCAGACTCCAGTCCGACGGACAGGCGCAGTAAACACTCATTTATACCACGCGCGTTTCGTTCGCTTTCGGGAAGGTCGGCGTGGGTTTGAAGCATCGGGTATGTAATGAGACTTTCAACGCCGCCTAAACTTTCGGCGTACTTTATAACTTTTACGCTCTCCAGTATTTTTTCCGCCGTTTGCCCATCGCTGACGGAAAAAGAGATCATTCCGCCAAAACCGCTTGTCTGACGGCAGGAAATTTCATAGTCGGGATGCTCGCATAATCCAGGGTAATATACTTTTTTTATCGCGCTTTGTTCCAAAAACCAACGCGCAATTTTCATGGCGGTCTCCTGCTGGCGCTCCATGCGGACGGCAAGCGTTTTTATGCCCCGGATAATCAGGTAACTGTCAAAGGGCGATAAACATCCGCCGGTTGTCTTTGCGATGAACCGTAATTTTTCAGCGAGAGCGCAGTCTTTTACAACTAACATCCCCGCCAGGGTATCGTTGTGTCCGCCTAAATATTTTGTTCCGCTGTGCAGAACAATATCCGCCCCATGAGAAAACGGTTTTTGTAAATACGGGGTCAGGAAAGTGTTGTCGACAATAAATAGCAATTTATGCTTTTGCGCGATAACCGCGACCGCCTCCATGTCCGTTACGCGCATCATCGGATTGGAAGGCGTTTCTATAAATACGGCTTTCGTAGCCGAGGTTATCTCTTTTTTTATATCTTCAGGAGTTGCGGCATAAGAGACTTTTACGCCGTTCTTTTGGGATATGTGCAAAAAAAGACGGAAAGTGCCGCCGTAAAGATCATCGGAAGCGATGATATGGTTGCCAGGTGAAAACAGTTCCATTAATGCGGAAACCGCCGCCATGCCTGAAGAAAATGCTACGGCGTCGCTGCCCCCTTCCAACGCAGCTACAGTGTCTTCCAAGTGTACATTGGTAGGGTTGAGTGAGCGGGAGTAATCAAAGCCGGTACTCTGTCCTACGCCGGGATGGGCGAAAGTAGCCGATGCGAATATCGGGACGGCTACCGCTCCGGTTGTGTCAAATTTTTTATTACAGCCGTGTACGCATATTGTGCTAATATCCATACACACATCCTATATCTCATAATGCCAAAAATCAAGCTGGTCTAATTCCATGTGGGAAGAAATATTACCGCTGCTTTTAAACTGCAATTCGGGATTTTTTACGCTGACGCGGGTTTTTTCAGGAACAGACCGTATCACAAAAGCATTTCCGCCGATTACCACGCCCTCCCCGATAATTGTGTCACCTCCCAAAATAGTAGCGCCTGAATAAATCGTAACATTATCGCTTATACTTGGATGACGCTTAACGCCCTTTATACTCTGACCGCCTTTTGTTGACAATGCGCCGAGCGTAACCCCCTGATACAATTTTACATTGTCTCCAATAATGGCAGTCTCGCCTATTACAATGCCCGTGCCATGGTCTATAAAAAAATATTTGCCAATTGCCGCGCCAGGATGAATGTCAATGCCTGTTGCGCTGTGCGCGTATTCGCTCATAATTCTTGGTATCAACGGCACAGACAGCAGATACAGTTCATGCGCTATCCGGTAAACCATTACGGCGTAAATACCAGGATATGATATGACAATTTCCGCCTTGCTGTACGCGGCAGGGTCACCGTTGTACGCCGCCTCAATATCTTTTTCCAGAAAATCTTTGATAGCCGGAATCTTCAATATAAATTGCCGCGTTATTTCCCACGTTATTCTGTCAACCTCGTCCTGCTCCGCGTCTTTGTACCGCAGATCATAACGCAGAGCCAATCTTGTCTGCGCGGCTAAATCATTGGAAACTTCTTCCAGCATAACGTTGAGTTTATTTTTCGCCGAACCGCCGCTTAAAACGCTTTCAAAAATTCCCGGAAACAGCAGATGCTGCAATTTGCCGATTATTTCGATAATGACCGATTTTACCGGCTGCTTCGCAACATCACGCTTCTTCTGAAAATCACTCAGTAACTCAGCGGCTATTTGCTCTATTTCATTGTCTATTTCCATACATTATTCCCAAATAATATTTACCACGAACCACACGAACCAACACGAACAACGACAAGATATGGACTAAAAGTTCGTGGTGTTCGTGTGGTTCGTGGTTAAAAATTCTTATAACGCAATTTCCTTAATAGCGCTTACCAGTTTGTCAATTTCTTCCGCGGTATTATAAAAGGCAATTGTCGGGCGTACTGTTGATTCTAGGCCGAAGCGGCGTAAAATTGGTTGGGCGCAGTGGTGGCCGGCGCGGACGGCGATTCCTTTGCTTGCCAGGTGTTTGCCTACTTGTTCAACGCTTGCGTTGTCAAGGACGAAGGACAGAACGCTCGCTTTTTCCGCGGCGGTGCCGATTAGACGCAGTCCGTTTATGCGCTTGAGTTCGCGGGTTGCGTAATCAAGTAATTCGTGTTCGTAGGCGCTGATGTTTGCTATTCCTATGGCGGAAACATAATCAAGCGCCGCGCCAAGACCTACCGCGTCGGCAATATTGCCGGTTCCCGCTTCAAATTTTGTGGGAGCGGCATTGTACACTGTGCGTTCAAAGGTTACGTCTTTTATCATATTGCCGCCGCCTTGATACGGTTTGGCCTCTTCAAGAACGTCAGCTTTTCCATACAGCGCTCCAATGCCCGTAGGACCAAAAATTTTATGCCCTGAGAACACAAAAAAATCCGCATCCAATTCGCTGACATTCAGCGGCGTGTGGGCTACCGATTGCGCCCCATCAATAAGGATTCGCGCTCCGTTACCATGCGCGATTTGAATCATTTCCCGAACAGGGGTAATTGTTCCCAGGGCGTTTGAAACATGAGTTACTGAAACAAACTTTGTACGGCGGGAGAAAAGACGCGCATATTCGGATAAAATGATCTGTCCCGTATCGTCAACAGGGGCGACTTTAATCAACGCGCCGGTTTCCTGCGCTATCATCTGCCAGGGAACAATGTTGGCGTGGTGTTCAAGGTGGGTCAGAATTATTTCATCGCCTGAGGAAAGCAGGGGTTTTACATAGCCTTGCGCCGCTAGGTTAATTCCCTCCGTTGTTCCGCGCACAAAAACGATATTGTCTTTTGAGGGAGCGCCTAAAAACTTCGCTATTGTTTCCCGCGCCGATTCGTAAGCGTCAGTGGAACGGGCGGCAAGATCGTGTGCGCCACGGTGAACGTTTGAATTTTCGTGTCTGTAAAAATACGAAATACGGTCTATAACCGCGTTTGGCTTTTGCGTTGTCGCGCCGTTGTCAAGCCAGATGAGCTGTTTGCCGCCCGCTACCTTTTCGCTCAGGATGGGAAAATCCTGACGGATACGGTTTACGTCAAAACCGCCTGTTCCCAAAGGAGAGCTTTTGCTCCCTTCGGAGGATGCAACGGCAGACGCGGCGGTATACGGCGTGACAACGGGAGAATACGCTGCCTTGGGGTCGTCAGCCTTTTTTTCCTGAAATTCGGGAAAATAGGGCAGCGCCCACTGTTCAAGTTCTTTTGGATCAGGCAGGCCGTAATCGTTAGGTGTAATCATAGTAGTTACCTACTTCCACTTCTTCAAGCACGGCTATCGCGTCATCAGCGAGAATTGCGGCAGAGCAGTAGAGTGACAGAAGATACGAAGCAAGTCCCTTGTTGTCCACTCCTCTGAAACGCACGGAAAGCCCCCTTCCCTGTTCGTTCTGCAAGCCTGTCTGATACAAGCCGATTACTCCGCGTTTTGCCTCTCCGGTACGCACCAACAGAATGTTGGTTTTACCGCTCTTGCTTTTTGGATTTTTTAAGCCGTCCACAAACAATTTATCCGTAGGTATGATTGGAATGCCGCGCCATAAAATAAATGTACCGCCAAAAAGCGACGTGGTTGAAGGGGGAACGCCCCTGCGAGTACATTCCCGCTGAAAAGCTGCGACTGCCCTCGGGTGCGCCAGGAAAAATGCCGGCTCTTTCCACACTTTTGAAATCAATTCGTCAAGATCATCAGGCATGGGCGAGCCCGCTTTGTTTCCGGGCTTTATGTGTTGGGCGGCTGGAATATTCTTCAAAAGACCGTAATCATCGTTATTGATTATCTGGCTCTCCTGCCTCTCGCGCAAACTTTCAATCGCCAGATGAAGCTGTTCTTTTGTCTGATCATAGGGCGAAGAGAACACATCCTCCACTGCGGTATCCACGTTTATAATTGTAGAAATTGAATTAAGAGTGTATTCCCTCGGTTTTTGCTGATACTGTATATAGCCTTCGGGAATCTCAGCGCTCTTTTTTTCCGATGAGCATAAAACGTCAAGGGGCGTTTCTCCCTCGACCACTTTGTTTACGCGGTAAATACCGGCGTCCAGCCCTTTAAATTCCAAAAAACGCGTCAGCCAGCGCGGCGTAATTGCGCCGAATTGCGGCGGGGTTTTTGTGATGTCCGCCAGTTGGTACGCTTGCGCCTTATTCAGCGCGTTAAGTTCCGTTGTTGCCATAAAATTCTCCTTAGTATTTTAAAACTTTTAACCTGACCGTTAAAAAATAAATATTCTTAGTACTCAGGCTGTAATATAATACAAATTATTTAATCTTTTGTATACCAAAAACAAATAACAGGCAACAAAGCAAATTTAGTAAGCGGAGCATATTGATAACCCGCAACATTCGCAAACCAATATCTTCCTTTATTATTTGTTATTTGCTATTTGTTATTTTGTCCCCTACTCTTCCCACAGCCATGTTGACAGATAACGCTCGCCTGTGTCCGGCAATACGGCTACTATGGTCTTGCCGTTGTTTTCAGGCCGCTTGGCGATTGTCAGCGCCGCTTCAAGAACAGAACCGGATGAAATACCCACAAGGATGCCCTCTTCTTTCGCAAGCCGCCGCGCAGCGTTTCCGGCTTTGACTTCATCGGTCTGGTAAATCTCGTCGATGACGGCAGCCTCATAAACCTGAGGCACAAAACCCGCTCCGATACCCTGAATCTTATGAGGACTCGGCGAACCGCCGGAAAGCACCGGAGACGCGGCAGGTTCCACAGCGACTACTTTGACGCCGGATTTTTTCGATTTTAAAAACTTTCCCGCGCCTGTTACAGTTCCGCCTGTTCCAACTCCGCCAATTAAAATATCAACCTTTCCATCGGTATCATTCCAGATTTCAGGACCTGTGGTTTTTTCGTGTACAGCAGGATTAGCCGGGTTATTGAACTGCTGAGGAATGAACGAGTTTGGGGTAGCCGCCGCCAGTTCTTCCGCCTTGGCGATTGCCCCCTTCATGCCCCTTGCTCCTTCGGTAAGCACTAACTCGGCTCCCAGCGCTTTAAGCAGCTTACGCCTTTCAATACTCATGGTTTCCGGCATGGTCAGAATTATACGGTATCCTTTAACCGCCGCCACAAAGGCCAGCCCGATACCTGTATTTCCGCTTGTCGGCTCGATAATTACCGTCCCTTTCTTAATTTTGCCCTCTTTTTCGGCGGATTCTATCATTGCGAGTGAAATGCGGTCCTTAACGCTGTGCAGGGGGTTAAAACTCTCCAATTTGACGTATACTATCGCCCCGCTGTCATTCAGCTTGTTGATTTTTACAATCGGCGTATTTCCGATAAGATCGGTGATTTTCTCTACTCTTGCCATAAAATTTGTCTCCTAATAATTTAAAGTTTAGTAACCATATAGGATTACTAGGAATAGAATACTTTATAATTCCTAGTTTGTCAAGGGGAATTCAGAATTTTATTTGCTATTTTTCTTAAGATTTTTCATCTTTTTTAGCATAAATAGACAGGTTAAATTTGATAACCAACGGTCAAGAAACCTCAAAATTATGCATCAAAATAAAGTACGACATATTAAATATATGACTTGGCAATATTTTCATTTTTATATAAATTGAAAATAAAATGAATACATTATAGGTATTCTAAATATTTTTTAAAGGAGTTCATTATGAAGAAGATTCTATTGGTAACGGCGCTGGTCCTCAGCATTATGCTGGTTATGGGCTGCAAATCCATGGCGCCTACTGACGAAGATTATGTTAGACTTTATGACAAAAGTACCGGGCTTATTCTGGATGGAGCCAAAGAGTACATCGTAAAACATGGCGATACATTACATGACATTGCACACAAAGAAATGGGAAATGGTTTTTATTATCCCATTATTATGCTTGCCTCCCGCGGCGTAGTTGTGAATCCGGATAAAATCCTGCCAGATATGAAACTGACCATTCCGGATCTTGAAAAAAACAAGGCCGATGAGAACGCCAAAAAGAGCATGAAAAATTGTCTTCTTGGTTTTGCCGATCTTGAAAAAAATAAAGCTAAACCCGATCAGAAATTAATCGACGGTTTTAAAACAGAGGCAGGGAAACTGTAGAAATTTATTGGATAAATTTCACACCAAGATCACTAAGTTACGAAGAGCACAAAGTGAAGAGGGGTTTTTGTTCGGAGATTACGGATGAAGGCTCCTCTTTTTTATTTTTACCACGAACCCGCTAAATAAAAGCACGGCATAGCCGTGTAGATCAATAATGCCGCATAGCGTAGCACAAATAAATGCCGCTGTCTGTAATAAAAGCAAGGGGCTGTCTAATAAGTTTGAATTTTACCACGAACCAACACGAACTAACACGAACAACGACATGATATGTGTTAAAAGTTCGTGATTTTCGTGTGGTTCGTGGTAGAAATATTTCTTTTTGGACAGCCCCGACAGTGCGTCGAACATCACGAACTTTTAGTCCATATCTTGTTGCTGTTCGCGTTGGTTCGCGGTCACGCACAGTGTCTGTCACCTAAATTAACTGAGCTTGGAACTATCACAATCAGCTAACGTACAACAACTTTGCGCCTCCGCGCCTTTGCGAGAGGTCTTTTCAAAAAATTGTATCCGAGAAGATTCACGCAAAGGACGCGGAGGATGTTATTTGAGCCTTCTTCCTCTTTGTGTTCTTTGTTACTTCGTGCTCTTTGTGTGAACTCTTGCGATTCAGGTACGCAACGGTGATTGACATCAAAATTTCAAGACAGTTATCTTGTAACATTTTACTCAAGCGGTTTTGTGTTTTAAAATTACAGTTTTAGGGACAGTTTGAGATTTTTCAGGCTCAGAAACAAAGCAATCCGATTCAAATTCTTTTTTTTCTTCATCAGTTACTATACCTAAATGGTGTCCGTCTTTTATAATTTCGTGGCATATCTCGGCAATATCATCGCGATACTTTTTCATTGACATTCCCCCTTAGAATTCAATAAACAAACCGTTTTTTACACGCTCGTCAAGTTCTTCATCGGAATATTTAAATATGGTTTTTGCCGCCAATTTTAAATTCCGAAGCTGTTTTTCATTTATATTGCCTATATCAGACTTAGCAAAACCATAAACAAAAAACGTCCGTATTGGCAAATCGAGTAAACCACGTATTTTTAAATATTCTCACTTTATAATAATAAATTAGAATTGCAAAAGTTTCAAGTAAATATTCTTAGTGACACCACCAAAAAATCTATTTTTTTCTCATGAAAGTCAAGCAAAATGCATACCTCGCACCCATATAGAGTAACGTCATAGTAAAAGAGTCACCGAAACATATGTCTTTAATATATCGTTTAGATGTCAATAACCGTAACAGTTTCTTGCACCGCTTATTACGCCGCTTATTGCGCCACTGCCTGAATTATGTAATAATAAACTAATGAAAGTAATCGCTTTTAAAGGCAGTCCGCATCATGATGGAGTAATACAAACAAAAATATGATAACGTCCACTCTGATGATTGTTTCCCCCATATTAATAGCCGCTATTGGAGGCATGATCTGCGAGCGCGCCGGAGTGGTAAACATAGCGCTTGAAGGGCTTATGTCTTTTGGCGCGATGACTGCCGCGATTACGCATGTGCTTCTGGAGCCTAAAATCGGATTCTCTATTCCTGTGGCGCTTTTTTTTGCCGCTTTATCCGGCGGGCTTTTTTCGTTGATTCACGCGTTTGCCTCTGTTACGCTAAAGGCGGATCAGGTTGTTTCAGGGACGGGGATTAATCTTCTTTCAAACGGCGTTAATGTGTTTGTCTGTCAGTTGTTATTCCGCATGGATCGCAGTCAGAGTTACATGAATGGAATGCCCCTTGGTATTTTTAAAATTTATCCTACCTTATGGATTGCGCTTGCTATTTTGGCGGCTTCATGGTTTGTGCTCTACAAACGCCCGGGTGGTCTTCGTCTGCGGGCTGCGGGGGAACACCCCCAGGCTCTTGCCGCCGCCGGAGTAAATGTTATAAAAATACGTTATATAGCAATTATCATTTCGGGGCTGCTGGCAGGGCTTGCGGGAGCCTGCGTTGTTCTTACGCAGGATATTCAATTTTCAGTTAACGTAATTAACGGAAAAGGATTTATAGCTCTTGCGGCGGTGTCTTTTGGGCGTTGGCTGCCATTGGGCGTTCTGGGCGCAAGTTTATTGTTTGGATTTTCATCAAGCCTTGCGGTAAATGTTTTTAACATTAAAAGCCTCAATTTTATGCCTTCGGAAATATTTAATATGCTGCCATATTTAATCACCTTGCTTACGCTTGTTGTTTTTTCTGGAAAAGAGCACGCGCCAAGAGCCGTCGGGCAACCTTATGATATATCGAGTAATTGACGGTAATTTTTTTTTATTGTAATCTGTATTCATGTACAGTACCTTTTTAGCGTATATTTTCTTTTTTCTGTCAGGCTTTGGCGTGTTAGGGTTTCACCGTTTTTATCTTGGAAAAATTGGCACGGGTTTTTTGTGGATGTTTACGGCTGGACTTGGTATGTTTGGTTCTTTCTATGATTTTTTTACCTTGCCGTCTCAGGTAAGGGAAGCCAATATCCGTCAAGCTATTATAAACGAATCTGCAAATAATAATGCTGAAAATAGACACTGGCGTAATGTAGACGACGGAAGAATGCATATTATCGGCAATAAAGAAAGTATTGAACATGCAATATTAAAGCTGGCAAAAGCAAATAAGGGCATTCTTACAGCGAGCGAACTTGCGTTATCTGCACATATTTCCATAGAAGAATCGAAGAGAGACCTTGATGCGATGGTTTCCAAGGGATTTGCTGAATTGCGTGTACGCCAGTCGGGTAGTCTTGTTTATACGATACCGGATTTAATGGACAGCAATGAACCTCTGGTGGATTGAAAAATTACCATGTGATAATTTTCAAGCTTTTACCCCATACTAATATTTTTTTTCTAAAGAACGCAAATAAAGGCCCGGTAAAAAACGCCATAATAACAGTTCCCACTCCAGGAATATTTCCCATTAGGAATCCTATACAAATACAGATCAAATCCGTTCCGATTCTGATCCACCGATATATATTTTGATTCCCGATTTTTTCTGTAATTATTAGGCCAATACCGTCATAAGGTGAAACGCCGACATAGGTATTAAAATACATTCCTGAACCTATAGCTACAAACAATATTCCAAAAATCATCAGGACAATACGTAAAACAAATAACGCTGTTCCTTCAATCACTGTCAAATTACAGAGGAAAACTCCCAAATCAGACACATAACCGGTAAGCGCTATGGCCGCGATAGTTCCCAAACCAATTTTAGATCGATCAAAAACTAAAACAATCACTATCAAAAAAAAACTGGATACGGCAAATGTGGATCCAAAAGTCAGTCCAAGTTTTTTAAATATCGCAAGATGCAATCCATTCATGAAACACATATAGGGATCAATTCCAAAATCAGCGTAACGCATAAAACCAACGCCGAGTCCAATAATAATAACGCCTGTAACGCACAGTATTGCTTTTAAATAGTATTCTCTGCAAAAATATTTCAATAGAATCATTTAATTATATATTATTTTATCCAGATTTTTATTTTCTGCCTCTAATAATTTTATTTTACTGTTTTGTTTTTCAACTTCTAATTCCAATAATTCCTTTTGTAATTCCATTTCACGTATTTTATTTCTTTGAGTTTTTTGCTTATATCCTAATACAATTGCAATAATTGGTATACTCAATGCAAGAATAGGTATGAAAACTGCGATATGTCCCATAAAAACCTTCCTTTAAATTAATATTACATTTCTATTATAATTTGTCAATATTTATTCCTATTTTAATTAAAATTGTAATCCCGCAATTATGCCAACCATATCTAACGCGGGATTAGTTTCTTCAGGCTGACCGTTTGAAGTATGGGAAAAAAACCTTATTGTTGTATAACAACTCAATAATTCATTTATAGGAAATTTAAAACCAAAACCAACATGAGTTCCGATATTGATATGAGTTCCTCCATCAGGATATGGTTTTGTATATATCACAAAGGTTATCGGAGCCGCCTCCAAATATAAAGTTGTTTTTATTTTTGGAATCGGTAAAAAATATAGCCTAACGCCCCAATTTAATTCAAATGCGGGAATAAGCCTATTGTCAGTATGACGAACATGGCCAACCATATCCTGTGATTCAGTTTCTATCTGGTCCCGTACAAATAAAATATCAAAACCAAGACAAATATCCAATAAATGCCATGCAGGAGTAATATTTATAAGATTTAAAACAGCATCGTAACCGGCCTGTAAGACATTTGCTTTTTCTCCGCCAAATGAGTCATAAAATCCTAAATATATTCTCTGATCGAAATGTCTTGCAAACCAATTATCATTGTCTATTTTGTCTTCTTGTGCGGAAATATTAGGTGATAATATAAAAAATAAAATCATAATAAAGCATTTAAACTTTTTCATTATTTACTCCTCCATTGTTTATTCCAGTTATAAAAATATCATATTTATATAATAAATAATTAACAGTTTTGATCATTTTAAATATTTATCGGGGAAATACTTAAATATTTTAAAAGCAAATGAACAACATTTAATGAGTATCCATTTATTTAAGCACAACTTCCGTGCGCCCAAACCCGCCCATCTCAGGGCGTGAAAAGTGAAAATCGGCTACTGAAGAATGTTTTCTTAAATAGTCATGCACCCCCTGCCGCAGAATACCTTCCCCCTTTCCGTGAATGATAGCGAAATGTTTCATGCCGAAAATTACCGCCGCGTCTAACTGTTTGCGGACGGCTTCCATCGCTTCCTCAAAACGCATACCGCGAATCATTATTTCATAAGCGGCCTGTGTTGATTCGCCGTATTCCGCTTCCCATGATTTGAACGCGTTTTTTTTACCGGGGTGGGGTGCGGCGGACTTTGCGGGATCCGCGGGTATTAGTTCGCTTTCGGGGAAACTTATTTTTAGCGAACCTATTTTTACAAGCCATGAAAAGTCCGCATCCTGTGATGAGCGCGAACTTTTTTTGTCTGCGCGAATAATTACGCCGCGCTGTTTTGACGAACCGGCAAAAACTTCCATACCGGGAGAAAATGCATGGCTGTCGTCGGCAGAGTTTGCGGTAGCATTTGCGGCGGAGTGGGAAACATGGCGTTTTTCTTTGGTTAATTTTCTGATAGCGCGTTCTTCCGCTTCCAGCGTTTCACTTTCTGTTTCTGCGTTACGCGCAAGTTCATTTAAAAATTCTTTTACTTTCAGCGTCTTTTCGCGGTCTACTTCGCCTTCTTTTAACTCGCGTACAAGATTTTCAAGCGTTTTTCTGCTTTCACTTAAAAATTGCTGAAGTTTTCCTACAGATTCGCGTTTTAATTCCGCTTCTTTCTGGCGTAACTGCAATTCTTTTAAATCGGCTTTTCTTTTTTCTTCCGTTAATTTGTTTTTCTCTATCGTACTCTTTTTTTCAAGACCGGCAAGTTCTCTCTGTTTTTGTTCAAGACTTTTTATCATCTGGGAAACATCAGATTTTTCTTCGTCAATGTAGCTTCTCGCCTTGGATACAATTTCAGGATTAAGACCGTTAGCTGACGCAATATCAAGCGCCCTGCTTTCGCCGGGCAGCCCGTTAATAATTTTATATGTAGGCGATAATGTATGCGCGTCAAATTCCACGGACGCGTTTTCTACGCCCTCTCTTGTATAGCCGTAGTGTTTTAAAATCCCGTGGTGGGTTGTAATGATCATCCTTGCGTTTTTTTCTATCAAGTAATCAAGAACCGCCATAGCGATTGCTCCGCCTTCCTGTGGGTCTGTTCCAGAGCCGAGTTCGTCAAGTAGAATGAGAGATTTTTCGGTAGCGTGAGCCGTTATGCCGGATATATTTGTTATATGCGCGGAAAAAGTTGAAAGTGATTGATTAATCGACTGCTCATCACCGATGTCGGCGAATATTCCGTCAAAGACGGGAAGGACGCTTCCTTCGTCAAGCGGAAGGGCAAGGGCGCTCTGATTCATCATGGCAAAAAGACCGAGCGTTTTTAACGCGACTGTCTTCCCCCCCGTGTTAGGGCCCGTGATGATCAATGTGCGTATGGCGCTGCCCATCTCTATATTAATAGGAACCGCTTTTTTTAACATAGGGTGGCGCGCCTGTTTTAACAAAAGACTTTGCCCCGCGTCAGTGTTAAGAGCAAAATGCCCTTTAATTTCCGAAGAATATCTTGCTTTGGCTCTTAGACATTCAAGTTCGATAATTGTTATGTGAAACTTTTTTAGATTTTCAGCGTGAATGGAAATATTCTCTGTAAGTTCGCGGAGAATTTTATGGATTTCAGCGTCTAAATTCCGTTTTTCCAGCAGTATATCATTGTTTTTTTCCACAACGTCAAGCGGCTCTACAAAGACTGTCTGTCCGCTGGATGAAACTTCATGCAAAATGCCGGGGATTCTTCCGCGATAATTCACTTTTACCGCAAGCACGGCCCTGCCGTCCCTCTGCGACGGAATTGGCGATTGCAACATTCGCTTATAATCATCGCTTGCCGCATAGCGCGAGACTGCGCTGTTAAGGTCTTTTTCAAGGCTGCTTATCCGTTTTCTAATGGCGCGTAACGCAGGAAGGTCTCGTAAATTACCTTCTCTGTCAATTATTTTAAAAATTTCTACAGAGACGGGACTACAGACAGGTAAATTGTCCAGTATCGAAAAAAGCGCGTCTTTACCTTCTGTTGGCTGTTCCCTGCTTTCGTTTCTGTCTTTATTAATCCATTTTGTAAATTCGCTGCCGCGTTCAATAAAAAGTCCGATGGCAAGAATTTCGTCAATATCCAAAACCGCGCCCTGTGTCTCAATTTTTGGAATAAGGAAACCGATAGAAGGCAGTCCTAAACGAGGCTCGTCGTTGCGTGTTTTGAGCAGCGTATAAATAGCATGTACCATGGATTTTATTTTTTCTATTGAATTGTCATATACAGGCGATGAATTTTTTATTATTAAAGCCGCTTCTTCGCTGACAGACATGGAAGCGGCTTTCTCCATTATTTGCGGATATTCAAGCAGAGTTTGGGTTTTTTCCTTTAATGATTCTTTGTTAATCGTCATTGTCTTTCCCTTTAAGATCGTCAATTATGCGCAGAAAACTCTCGTACCTGTCTTCGTGAATAACTCCCGCGTTAACAGCTTCCATTATTTTACAGCCGCACTCGGTTCTGTGGGAACATGAAAGCCCAAAACTGCATTTTCCCGCAAGCGGCGCAAATTCGCGAAAATAATTTATCACTTCGCTCGAGTCTATTCTATCAGGAATAAATCTGCGTACGCCGGGAGTGTCAATAAAACAGGTTCCGTCCGTTAGCTGAAACATATACGACATTGTAGTCGTATGTACGCCCCTGTTATACTTTTCGTTTAATTGTCCCTCTCTTATATCAAGCCCCGGCTGGAGCGCGTTTATAATGCTTGATTTCCCCACTCCCGATTGCCCCGCAAGAACGCAAATTTTTCCGTTGATTTCACTGCGCAGTTCTTCAAGACCTTCGCCCGTCTTCGCGGAAACGCGCAGTAATTTGTAACCGATGCGTTTGTACTCTTCAAGGCGCTCATCAACATCAATATCGTCATATTCAATGTCTATTTTATTGCAGATAACGATCGCTTCAATTCCCGCAATGTCAGCCTGTAAAAGCACCCTGTCAAGAAAACGGGGACGGAATGGGGGAGACGTTGGAGTGCATATACAAAGTACAAGATCGACATTTGCAGCCAATAACTGGCTTGCGGAGCCTTTTTGGTTAAAGCGGCTGAAGTAATTGCGTCTTTCTTCCACTGAAAGAATCATCGCCGTATCGGAATCTTTTTCACGCTCTATTACAACCCAGTCTCCGACAGCAATCGGGTTGTACAAATCATCACCGCCTTTTAAAACTTTTCCTTTTATTCTACATTCAAGCTCTTTAGCGCCGTTTTCTGTATCAACGCGCGCGGTTATGATGTTACGCGATCCCCGAATAACAAGCGCTTTTAGAATTTCTGTCTTGTTTTTCATAGTTTGCATAAAAAATTAAGATCAAAGCCCAATGTTTTTGCGCGGTTCTGCCATGATGCGTCAGCAGTTTCTGTTCCTGTTAATATTAGACGGTTCACATGATGATTGTTATTATCTGTTCTTAACGCGCCAGAATTTTCATCAAGCAGGTATTCTATGCGTTTTGTTACTCCGTCAATTGAATTAAAAATTTTGATAAACGGCGCGGCTTCCCTTTGGAATTCATTAAGAAGAAATAAAAAATGAGTGCAGCCAAGAACAAGAGTATCAACTTCTTTAGCGCGGAAAAGGTCGATATATTTTTTTACAATTTGCTTTTTTTCATTTTCATCCGCGCAGTCAAAACGCTCTTCAATAAATTCAACCAAGTCAGTTGCGGCAATGCCGATAATTTCGCATTTTTTACCGCATTCGTCGGCAAGATTTTGATTGTACGGATCTTCAATTGTACGCGAAGTGCCAAGGACGCCGACCTTTCCGCAATTAGTAGCGATAGCCGCGGGTTTTATAGCGGGAACAGTTCCTACAAAGGGCACTTGTGAAAAACGGCGTCTTAGCGAGTCAAGGGCGGAAATTGACGCGGTATTACATGCCAATACGACTATTTTTGGATCAATTTTCATTAAAAGTTTTTCTGTCAATGAAATTAAAATTGAAGCCAGGTCTTCTTTATTACGCTGTCCATATGGAAAATTTTCTCTGTCCGCAAGATAGCAGACTTTTTCCCGCGGATTGCGCTTTATAAAATCGTTGCAATACGGGAATCCGCCAATGCCTGAATCAATAAATAATATAGCTCTTTTATCCATGATTACTTAAATAAATTATCAAACGCCAATTTGGCGTCCGCAGCGTTGGAAGCGCCGGATTTATCATTTTTTTGCCCCGGGCTTTTAACGCGGTACTTCTGATCCAAGGAAAACCAATCGCAGAAGTTTGCGCGTTCCTTATCTGACTGAGGCTCGGCGCTTGTTTCCCGGCAGTCGCCGCGCGAACCGGGAAGAAAAAAGCGGCAATTTTTGCATGAGCGCAGATCTTTACCGCACGTTACACAGCGCAGAGAACGCCCGATTGGCTCGGGATCTGTAATAGCTTCACCGCAGTACCAGCACATATTACTATTTTAACTTTTATAAGACTGGTTGTAAAGATGAAAATGGTTTATAATTACCGTATGTTTATCGTAAATCCATGCGCCGCGGGCTGTGGAAGGCCGGCAATTACAGGTTATAATCTTTGCTTTATTCATCAGGCGAACCCTGAACAGGAATACAACCGTATTTGCGCTTACATCGAAGAAAATTCGACAATAAAAGATCTTGTCGTATCGGGGATGCGTTTTGAAAAAACCGATTTTTCCAATCATCACTTTTACGGCTGTAACTTTAAGGAAACTACATTTATAAACTGTAATTTTTCCGGCGTTAAATGCAGGATGGATTTTTTTGACTTTGCCGAATTTATAGACTGTGATTTTTCAAAAGCTGACATTCAATTTGTTTCATTTGCCGGAGCCAGTTTTCAGAATTGCAGTTTTGAAGGCAATGAACTTGTACATGTTAATTTTGAGGGTGCGCCGATTAACGACGTATCGTTTAATAATTCAAATTTATATAACAGCAGGTTTATCAACGCTGATTTGGTAAACACCTCTTTTGTAAACTGTAACTTAAAACGGGTGCATTTTGCAAGCGCAAAACAAAGAGATGTTGTATTCAGATCATCCAACACGGCGGAAGCCGTATTTGAAACGGAAGAACAATGAAACTATTTTTTCACTACTGTTCATATGGTTTCAGCAACTGTTACATTCTTGGAATGGAAAATGCGGCTAAGGGCCAGCAGAACGCCGCAATTATTGTAGATCCGGGAAGCATGGAAAGAGTTATGCTTGAAACAATAGAGAATAATAATTTTAATCTAAAAGCCGTGCTGATAACGCATGAACATGTAAATCATGTGCAGGGGCTGCGGACGTTAAACAGGATATATAACACTGGAGTAATTGCCTTAAATCAAAATATTATGGAACATAAAACAACAAGGGTAAAAGACGGCGATAAACTTGTTATTGGCGGTTTTACTGTCGAGATTATATCAATCCCCGGACATTCTTCTGATTCTGTTATTTATAAAATCGGAGACCTTCTTTTTACAGGCGACGTGCTTACGGCAGGTCTTGTGGGAAGCACTGCCAGCGCTTATGGAATGGCCACGCAGATGAACAAGCTGCGCAGCCGTCTTCTTTCACTCCCCGGCGATTATATTGTGCTTCCCGGGCACGGACCTCCTTCAACCCTGGAAGCCGAGAGGCGCTTTAACGCGGATATTTTCAATTACGATCAAAGCCGCACAAAACGCCCCGTTTTTAAGGTAGATATTTAATTTCCAAAGACCTCACACAAAGATCACGAAGAAACAAAGATCACAAAGAGGGAATAAGGGGTTATTGTTCGTTATCTTATCGTGAGCTTCACGTATAACTTTCGGACAAAAACCCCTGATCTTCTTCTTTGTGTTCTTCTCTTCCTTAGTGTTCTTTGTGAGAACCTCTTCAAATAAAATCTACTAACGTTTAAACTTCAGCGATTCCACCGTGGAGTCTTTTCTGAGCATTCCAAACCAAAGTTCCGTGTTTGTGTTTTCGCGTAACACTTTGTAGAACGTGGCGATGTCATTTACGTTCACGCCGTTTACCGACGTTATTCTGTCGCCTTGCTTTATGCCGATAATATCAGCCGGGCTTCCGGGGGTTACCTGCGCCGTAAATAACCCTTTTGCGTCCTTATCAAGCTCCAGGTTTTGCCTGATTTGATCGTTCAACGGAACAACCACAAGTCCGGGCCAAAGTTTTTTGTTATCTGAAGCAACTTGATCCGTGCGGGTTTCGATGCGTACTTTTATTTCTTTTGTCTGCTTGTCCCGGATAACTGTGAATGCGGCGTTGTCGCCAGGTCTTAAGTCGCCGACAATCATCTGAAGCTGCTGAACGCCTCTGGCTTCCTTGCCGTTAACGTGGGTAATAAAGTCTCCGGGTTTTATGCCGCCTTTGTCGGCGGGAGAACCGAGGAACACCTGGACGGCAAGAGCGCCGCGTTTGTTTTCAAGACCGAGTCCCGCTATTGTTTCTCTGCTTGGTTCCATTAATGAAACGCCAAGCCATCCGTATCTTGTAGTTCCGGTTTCGATGAATTCATCAATAGAGCGTTTAACATTATTTATTGGAATGGCAAAGCCAAGCCCGACATTACCACCGCCTGACTGGTTGCTTGCAATCCATGTGTTAATGCCGATAACTTCACCTTTGATGTTTACAAGAGGTCCGCCTGAATTACCTTGATTAATAGGCGCGTCCGTTTGAATAAAATCATTGATATTGCCGCCCGGCCCTCCTGTGCGTCCCACCGCGCTTACAATTCCCATTGTTACCGAGAATGAAAATTGTTCCCCAAGAGGGTTGCCAATCGCGATAGCCCAGTCTCCAACCACTACGCTGTCGGAATCGCCCAAAGCCGCAAGCGGATAATGATCATTTGTTTTAAAAGAGACCAGCGCAAGATCCTTACGCTCATCCTTGCCGACAAGCTGCGCCGGATATTCCTTGCCGTCCTTCATGGCAACAGTGATTTCATTCGCTTCATCGACGACATGGTTGTTTGTAAGAGCATAGTAAAGTCCGTCTTTCTGCCGGACAATTATTCCCGAGCCCAGCCCCTGTGAGCGGTACTCGCGTTCTCTGTCGTTTTGCTCACCTCTGTCGCGCGGTCCAAAGAAAAATTCCCAAGGGATTCCGTTAAAGTTTGGAGCCTGCTGCCGTCTGACGGAAACGGTTTTTAATTCAACAACTGAAGGCAGCATTTTTTCCGATACCGCGTGGAAAGTAGTCTGCAGCGCCTCAGCCACAGCAAGGGCGTCTTCAGGTATGACTACCTTGCTTTCCTGCGCCCTTACGCGCGATCCCGGCGTAGAGCATGAAAACGATAAAAAAGCCAGTGAAAAGCCAAAAATGGCGCCAATAAGCACCAAATTGAATACTAAAAGATTTTTGGAAGAGAGTTTTTGCATTAAATTCATAATGACTCCTGTGATTTAAGAATTTATCCTTTTATATTATCAAATATTTGAATGAATTAATAGTTACATACAGCGCCAAAGTTATTCCTTCCTTATAGGTAAAAATATTGCGGGGATAATTGATATTACCGCAAAACCTATTGACCATAAAAAAACAATATTAAACGCCTTTCCCACTATTGCCGCGTCCGCATTAGCCGGTATGTTATTTTGTAAAATGATAGCCAAAACGGCAGTCCCTACAGAGCCGCCTATCTGTTGAAATATGCGCGTGGCTGTCGTTCCATGCGCTACCTGTTCTTTTGTTAATCCGTCGTATATTGAAACCATAACGGGAATTGCCACTCCTCCAAGCCCGCAGCCTCGGACAAATAACGCTATTATTAAAAAGATTTTATCGGTCGCTGAATTTGCGAATACAAACGGTATTGTTCCGATTATCGTAATTATTATTGAGACTATTACGACAACCTTTGAACCAATTTTATCGGTTAATTTTCCGCTTAATCCTCTTGTGCATAACATTCCTATCCCCTGCGGAGCGAGGAATAATCCCGCCATTATTGCGTTTGAATTCTGCACTTGCTGATAAAATAAAGGTAATATAAATAATGTCCCGGTAATAATACCACCTGAAACAAGCAATAATAAAGACGATGATGAAAAATTTCTCATCCTGAAAAGATGAACGTCAAGCACAGGTTCAATTTTTGCGTTTAACGCATATACAATGTACGCTATAAGCAGCGCAAGCCCGGCAAGCAACGGAGTTATCGCGCTGATATTTCCTAATCCTCCTGTCCGTAATTTTGAGATTCCGATAACAAGTATAGAAAAAGTTGCTGATAATAATAAAGTGCCTATGACATCTAACGGTTGATTTTTATTAACAGGTTCGTCTTTATCAAGATATTTTACAGCTAAAATTATACCGGCAATACAAATTGGAATGTTAATATAAAAAATCCATTGCCATGGAAGTTTATTTACAATTAGCCCTCCCAATACCGGTCCCAAAATGGGAATTATCAGCGCAGGTATACTGACAATAGCCATTAAACGCCCTAATTTTGCGTTTCCTGTATGACGAACCAATACAGTCGATAATGTAGGGATTAAAATTCCGGCGCCGACGCCCTGTAAAATTCTTGAAAAGATTAAAATTTCAATATTCCAAGAAAACGCTGCAAAAACAGAACCAATAAAAAATATAACAAGAGATATTATATAAACCATTTTTCCGCTAAAACGATTAACAAGCCATGCCGAAATAGGAACCGCGATACCCATTACCAGAATATATCCGGTTGTAATCCATTGAACTACCGAAATCGTACTGTTAAATTCAAGAACGATAGTTCCTATGGAAATATTAACTATTGTCGCGTTTAATGCGGGAGCAACCATTCCAAAGACCATAATTACAGCCATTCTAAGTAATTTTGGATCGATTTTTTCTTCTTGTTCGTTATTCATATTATTTTATATTGGCAGATTCATTATTCATGCTCGCCTCTATCTTACGGTTTCTCAAAAATAATAACTCGTCAATTGTTATCATTACAAAATTGAGAATGTACAAGTATAAATTTATACTGATAGTCTCGTTCGGGTTTTTTTTTATATTAGCCCAGTATTCAGTAAATTTAAATAAAACGCCCGCAACATAACCTATTTGCAATACTAACAGGAACAACAGGCTTTTACCCGCAGTTTTCTTGGATACAAATGATTTGTATATGGAAAGCGGCCATGCAAAACCGAAACAAACCAGCATTATTGATTCAAAAATATTCATAAAAATCCTCCTTATTTGCTATTCTTTATTCGGTAATGCCGAATTATATAACAATCTTATATCCATATTTTATATATGTATATATGCCAAATGGCATATTTTGTAAAAAATTGTTAAAACATATATTATTTATGGTTCTTTTAATGAACAAGGCAAACCAACGAGACATTTTCCGCAAACATCCGCATATCCTGTTTCTTGATAGTACTTTGCATTTTCCAAACATTGTTTGTAGCATTTATTTTTATCAAAGCTGTTGTTTTTATACGCGTCTACTATACATCTTTTTTGACATATTCTGCAATTACCGTTTAGCTTATTTAAACATTTTTCTTTTATTTTACCGATGTCTTTATAATTTTCTAATTCACAATTTATTATTATACTTCCAACCCTGCCGCAGCATCCCATTTTTGTTATAAGCATATTATTTATTCCAAACGTACCTATGCCCGCTATGTATGCTATATGCCTGTGAGACCAATTACTTATAAGCGTTTTTTCATTAAAATTATGCGTTGCGGGTATTTTACCTGTTTTATATCCGTTTTTTACCATTAATTCTTCTATCCTGTCATTAATTACTTTTATTAAATCATTTGTTTTTATATACGCGGACGCCCATTCTTTTGAAGCCATTGTTCCGTTAATATTGCTTTTTACAATATTTTCTTCAAATGGAATAAAAAAGCAAATTATGCTTTTTGCATCCGGCATAATATCATAAGGCAAAATATGTTCTACGGACACAATTTGTTTTAATTCCTGTAATTTTTCATTTTTTGCCGAAATAATTTCAATAACAGGTTCTCTCCACATGTTACTTAATTGGTTAATTTCTTCATAATTGGAGATTGTTGATTTTATTGTATTAATAATTTCACTATACATTTTATTTTATCAGTCTGCCGTCAGCCTACTGCCAGTCAATAAGTTTCTCAAGCTGTCTTCCAATGTCGGACTTTGCGTCATACTCATCAATGAGCGTCCAATCATTCGGGACATAAAGCTGATACTTTGATTCAACAGTTTCCATTTTGGACGTATTAAAATTTAATTTTTCAGTAACATTATATATGAAAGTATATGACGGATAGTTCGATAATATTGGAACAATGGAGGCAAGTTGTTCGTCGGTAACAGTATCCTTAAAGCTGACATCACTTTCTGATATCTCCTCAATAACTGTTAAAATTCCATTGATGTATTTATGTGTATAATAACTATGATCAACAGCCGAGCCTCTGTTCATGGAATAAACAAGCTGTTTTTCTTCATCAAATCTGGGAAGACCAAGCTCGCTAAGCTCCTGAGTATCAGGGACATACATATTTTTGTTCTTATCCCATAAAAAATACAAATAGTGTATATTCCAATTCCCGTTGGGACAGTCAAATATTTTAAGATCATTGTAACCGTCAAAATTGACATCAATAAACTCAATATCCAATTTATCACCTGCAATCGGCTCGCCGGACCGTGTATAATTAGGCAAATTTATTCTATTTATTAATTCTTTTGTTTCAGAATTGATAATGACAAGTTCTGTAATAAAAACATCACCATCTTTTATATTACCCATTTCTCTAAAGAACAATTTAGGTATATTTTGTTGTATTTCATATAATTGTCCGTGAAGAATTGTCATTGGGATAAATTGTTGAATCACAAAGTCGGGACCATCGTATTCTTCAGTGTCCATGCCATAGTTTGCCACACGTCCTACAAAATACTTTTTTTCTCCGTTTTTATCATTATAGGAAAAACCAAAACACGACATTATTCCGACTTCCTGCCATGTTACAACAAATGGCTTTTGGGGAGTTAATTCTTCCAGTGAATACAACACTTCATCAATATCATAGATAAGCCCGTCAATGTCGTCAAATTCAAAGGTGAGAGACAGCCAGCTAAAATCCTCAACGGGAATATTCGTGGTAAACGCGATTCTTCCGGAATCTTCATTTTGAATGAATGAGTTATAAGTTTTATATCTTTCAAAGAAAGACTCATCCACATACGAGACATCTATTATAACTTCATCGGTATTAATATTTTTTTGCGCGCGATTTTTACCACAGCTGATGAATACAATTACCGTAATCAATAATATGATCTTAATTAATTTGTTGTTATTCATATTTTTTATTCCACTGTTGTTATATTTAAACCTAATTTATTTATCCATGTTACAATTGCTGAACGCGATGTATTATTCGCAAAGCGGGAACCGGAAAGCCATGTTGTATTTTTAGGACAAAGTTTATGAAGATTAGACGCGCTTGAACCTATTGGACTGCTTCCCGATGTGCAGAATGGAACAATTGTTTTACCGGAAAAATCATAACTTTCAAGAAATGTGTAAATAATTTTTGGAGCCTGCCCAAACCATATCGGATAACCCAGGAACACAATATTATATTGCTCAAAATTAGTAACTTTACCTAAAATGGCAGGACGCGATGACGAGTTGTTTTGTTCTTTGGTTGAACGGCTGGAACTGTTCCTCCAATTAATGTCTTCTGACGAATAAGGTATTTGCGGTTTTATCTCATATAGATCAGCTTTTAATGTATTTGCAATTTGTTCCGCTAAAGAGCGAGTATTGCCCGAATAGGAAAAATATGCTACTAAAATATTTTTCATATTTTCTCCTTGTGTTTGATTTTCTGTTTTTGTGTTATCAGGCGCTCCTTTATTTTGCGCACATACAGTTAATGTACATAAGGCAATTAATGCCGTAATTAACATATATTTCTTCATTTTACCTCCAAATATTTACACTTAATATAACCCGCTATTTATTTAAAAACAAAAGATTCCAAAGGCTCCGTTAAAATCTCCGTCTTTCCGTTAAAAATGGCTATCGTGTGCTCCCAATGCGCGGAAACTTTTGAGTCTGCGGTAACAACAGTCCATTTGTCATCAAGTACATCAATGTCGCTTGTTCCCATATTAATCATCGGTTCAATTGCTATAACCATTCCATTGTTAATCTTTGGATTCGCTCCCTGAGGCGTGTTAGGCACATGAGGGGCTTCATGCAGGGCAAGACCCACTCCATGACCGCAGAATTCTTTGACTATTCCGTATCCAAAAGGTTTTACATAACTTTCTACGGCGCGGGAAATTTGTAAGAGTCTGTCATTTGCTTTTGCCGCCGCTATGCCGCGATACAGGGCTTCGTTTGTTGTTTTGTTGAGCTTTTTTACGGCGTCGCTTGCCTTTCCCGCTTCTATGCTGAGAGCCTGATCGCTTATGTATCCGTCAAGCTCAATACCACAGTCAAGAGAAACCAAGTCTCCTTCGCGTATGCGTCTTTTTGACGGAATACCGTGGATAACCTCTTCGTTAATCGAAATGCAAATCGCGGCGGGATAGGGTACTTTGTCTACCTTGTAACCTAAAAAGACAGGCCTGCCTCCGGCTTTTTTTATCCAGGCTTGCACCCATTGATCAATTTCAATTGTTTGAACGCCGGGTTTTACAAGAGGGATCAGTTCGCAGTACATGGCGGAAAGTAGTTTGCAGGACTTTCTTATGCCGTCAATCTGTTTTTCGTTTTTTAAGCGGATCAAGAGGGGAATCTCCTTTTACTCTGTTTCAGGCTGTTAAGTATTATATTATAATAATTCATTTTATTAAAGAGCATTATATTAGTAATCATTATATTAAAGATTATTATTTTTGTAACCATTTATTGTTCCGCCTTTATTTCATTTTGCGCTTGTTCAATATATTCATTAAATGTATTTTCTTCGTAATCGGAAAAACCTACGCCTATTAATGATTTCATGCAGGCAATCCATGTCTCATTGTCTACCTGCTGCCTCAGTCTTCTATTAACGATAGTTTTAACATAATTTTTTATATCAACGGTAAAATGATTAAAGTATGGGCGGCGGTGTTCTTCGGCAAGAATGGCGGCAAGCAGTTTAAAGGCTTCAAAGCTAAAGTGCCTCCTGTCCAATTCTTCCGCAAGTATGTACTGGCAGTCCATCCAATCTTCCCTTTCCATGTGTTTTTCCAGTTGAAAATCAAGTCCGCCATATTTTCTCCAAATCTCAATTGCTTTATCTTCCTGAAGATGTAAAAGTTCATAAAAAATCAATTTGGCTTTATAAACAGGTTTTTCCTGCTCATTCAGCCATGTGCGGTAATCAAATCCGGTTTTTTTGGCGTAAGAAGAATATGCCCTGTCGTAAACAAAACGTTTGTTTAAATCAGATAACGCCTCATAAGCCGCGATTAATTTCCGCATTGCCTCGGAATGGGACGCGCCGGCAATATCCGGGTGAAGCTTTTTTGCCTTTTTACGGAAGGCTTTTTTAATTTCTGCAGCGCTCGCGCCGGGCTTTACGCCGAGGAGCTTGTAATAGTCGTCCAATTTAGTTATGCGCCAATTCTTTTGCCCATCGCTTCGGCGTGGGGAGCGTTAAGTAAAATGTCGCTCCAATTAACCCTCATGCCTTCCTTTTCCATAACTTTCATTAAATTGATAAGGGCGCGGTTGCTGAATAGCCCCGTTTTTTTTATAAACGCCGCGCTTTTTTTCCCTAAAAGCGAACTGCCCATCGCAAGCGTTTTTGAAATAATATCCGGCAGCTTGCCGGAAAAAATCGAAATTGGTTCAGCCGCCACCGCTATATATTCATATCCGGGAAGCCTCATGCCGTCGTCTTTCCACGCGTTAACTATATCCACGCGATGCCCCATAGACTCCATTCCCTTCGCAAGAGAAGCCACATAATCCGGCGTCTCTTTCTTTGACCCTGCCGCGCTGACTATCGCTATTCTCATAAATCACCTGCCTTTATTCTATATTATCGGGAAAAATGGGTTTAATAAAGGGACTTATTAGGGAAGAGTTCTCACAAAAAGCGCAAATGGGGAGAGGGTATTATTTGTTCCCGGCGTAGACAGGTATTGTTTTTATCTGGGCGCTGGTACTGTTGGAAGATTTTTCAGGTGAAGAAATAAGGCAATCCCGGTCATATTCCCGCATTTCTTTGTCATTTATTACTCCGGCTTTATGCATTGACTGCGCATCTGTATGGAGAACCATTAATAGCTCGCTTTCATATTTTCCTTTCCATTCCATATCATTTTCCATATTTTATCTCCTTATGTTATTTCCAATAAAGTACCGTTCATAAGTTGTGTTTTTATCTGTTCATCGGATTGGGTAAAATATTTTTTTGCCTGCTTTTTCATTACTTTTAACTCTTTCTTGCTTATATTATCTAATGTTGATTTAGCAAAACCATAGCGAAAAAATGTCCGTTCACCGCTTCTGAAAAACACAATCACTCTATATCCTCCTGCCTTTCCTTCACCGGGACGGGCTATTCGTACTTTATAAACGCCTCCTCCCAGATCAGCATCAGCCTGTCCAGTCTAAAGAACATTATTCACTATGTCCTTGAGTTCGCTGTCTTGTATACCCTCTTTAGAAGCAAATCTTGTAAACCAAGGATTTTTGAATATTCTCACTTATAAATAATACTTAAAAGTAGCGGTAATTTCAAG
>Ga0268262_10001242_pt1 | contig 31993 bp, 19 predicted proteins | sample TergutNc150P3_FD_190354 | JGI IMG/M metagenome (GOLD analysis project Ga0268262, IMG submission 190354) | Nasutitermes corniger P3 segment gut microbial community from laboratory colony in Florida, USA - Nc150 P3 (SPAdes) (version 2) | ecosystem: Host-associated > Arthropoda: Insects >... | reverse complement strand
GATTATGTCATTCGCGGAGAAGGGGAGATGGCTTTTCGCGCGTTATGTGAAATTGTCTTTCAAAGAGAAAATGAAATCTTTAGCGCGGGTACGCAAACCCCCGCCGGCTCCGGATGGCTGGCTGCAATTGACGCACGCTTTGGCGTGGCTGCCTCGGCGATCCAGCCATATGTCGCCGGCAGAGCTTTGCGCACCCGCGCTAATCATTTTATTTCCAAATTGCAAGATAATTTAACTGAGATAAAAACCGGCTATCATTTCTATACGGATGAAGATATTGCGCAAAAATTAATCTATGTAGAGGCGAGCCGAGGGTGTCCATTTGAGTGTGAGTTTTGTCTCAGTGCGGTAAAGACAGAGGAGCGTGGCGGCGCGGTTAGGGAATTTCAGCTTGAGCAGTTTTTAGCTGATATGGAGATACTTGTTAATCGAGGGGTAAGAACTTTTAAGTTTTTGGATAGGACTTTTAACGCAAATATAAGTCGCGCTGTAAAGATTTGTGAGTTTTTTCTTCGGAAACTGGAGGAGCGTGGGAGAGAGAGGTTTGCTCCTTTTGTGGTTCATTTTGAGATGGTTCCGTCTCTGTTTCCAAGAGAGTTATGTGAAATACTTGCGAGGTTTCCGCCGGATTCGCTGCGGTTGGAAATTGGTATTCAAACGTTAAATCCCGAAGTGTGTGCGAGGATTCATCGTCCCGGGTGGAGGAATCAGTCTATTGACCCGGAAAAAGAACTGGAAGTTATTCGCTTTTTGCGGAAAAAAACTAACGCTATTATTCACGTGGACTTAATTGCAGGATTGCCGGGAGAAGATTTACAGTCCTTTGGTAGAGGGTTTGACCGTCTTTGGCAGGCGGTATGCGAAGAAGGAAAAGAGAAAAGAGAAAAAAGAAAAGTGAAAAGTGAGGAGGGAGAAGTTAAAAGTGAAGGGAGAGAAAAGAGAGGAGAGAAGAAGTCAAGAGTAGAAATACAACTTGGCATATTGAAGCTGCTTCCGGGGGCGCCGATTTCACGGCACAATGAAACATTTGGGATGCGTTACAACTGCAAGCCGCCTTATGAAATAGAAGAAACTTCGTCAATATCTGAGAATGATTTAAAGCGCGTAAAAAATTTCGCCGCATTTTGGGAGCGGCTTGTGAACCGCGGTTTGCTCCACATTGAAGGGGAATTAGTTTTTGAAAAATTTATGGCGCTCTCGGATTCGCTCCTTGCCCATTTTGGGAAAAACTGGGGAATTGATAAAAATGAACTAATAAAAAAGGCAACAGACCTTTCTTTGTGATCTTTGTTCCTTCGTGTTCTTTGTGTGAAATTCTTTTCGAATAATTCAAAACTTAATCTGATGTTCAGTCCATTTCATCAGCATTTTTGCTAACTGAGGGACTGGCATTAACATATTGTCCTTCAGCCAGTGTTGAATCAAGCCAATAGCGCCGTGTACAAGAAAAACTGTATAATATGGCATCGCTTCTTCGTTTTGCTGGTTTTCGGAAAAATACTTTATTATCTGATTGTGCATAATAAAGTGGTATAATAATTTTTTCTGAAAACCAAGATCGCCGTTTTCGCTTAACAATACATGAATGGTATTGCCGTTATTTGCAATATAGGTCAGCATTTCTTCAACCATTTGCCCGGTCTCTTTTTTGGTTTGTTTATCCTTATACCTGTTCAGCATATCTTCAAAATAAGCCAAGGTTTCATCTTCTATTTGTTTTAATAAATCGTATTGATCCTTATAATGATCATAAAAAGTTGACCGGCTTATGTCCGCAAGGTCGCATATATCTTTGACAGAAACGCTTAAAATTGACTTTTCTTTCATCAGTTCCGTTAAACTTTCACGAATAACCATCTTTGTATAACGGCTCTTGCGGTTCTCTTTTTTTTCCAAGTTACTTTCCATATTTTTCTCCCTACATTTTAATTAAAAATGTAGCATATCAAACAAGAACATTGCGTTGTGTAGGATACACTTCAAATACAATCAAACTGTATGTAGCTTTCTATTTACATTGTAGGTCATATATTATTATGTGTCAATATATGGAAAAACTTTTTAAGCATCCGGCATTAATTGTCGGTATTATCACAATTATCACGGTTTTTTTAGGCCTTCAGCTTCCGCGCGCTGAATTAGACAACAATAATATCCGTTTTTTACCTGATAAAAATCCGGCAAAAATTATTTCGGAATATATCGATGACACTTTCGGCGGACAGGTAATGATTCTGGTCGGGCTTGAGCGCCCCTACCGTACTGTTTTTGAAAAAAGTTTTCTTGAGCGAATTCGGGATTTTTCGCAGAAAATTGAAAATATCGAATATATAAAATCTGTCAATTCGATTATGTCAACGCAGTATATAACCGGCGATAACGACAGTATCGTTGTTTCGGATTTAGTACCGGAAGATTTTTCAGGGACTGATGAAGAAATTACCGAACTAATGCGGCGTATCGCGTCATGGGATTTATTCCGCGGTTCACTTGTTTCCGATGATCTTTCGGCAACGCAGATTCTTATTACTTTGAATGCCATGACCGCGGATTTTACGCGCCCTGAAATAACTCTCAGCATTGATAAAATCAGGGAAATTGCGGGAGAAATATTTACAGGCGAGGCGGAAGTGTATTTCACAGGACAGCCGATTATTAACACAATTATAAATAAATCCATGATTTCAGACAACATTTTACTGATACCGTTAGTTGTCATTGTACTGCTGGGAATGTTGTTTTTCTCGTTCAGGCGCTTCACATTTGTAGTGCTGCCGTTTTTAACCGTTATCATAGCGGTTGTCTGGGCCATAGGGATGGCGGCGCTGTTCGGGATAAAATTATCGGTTATTACAACAATACTGCCTGTGATTCTGGTAGCGGTCGGCAGCGCATACGGTATTCATATCGTAACCCATTATATGGAAGATACAAAAAATAGGCTATTAAGCGTTGATGAACATCGTACACTGGTTTTGGACTTGGTAAGAAAGTTGATTAAACCGGTATTCCTTGCGGCGCTTACTACAATGGCTGGTTTTATATCGTTTTGTTTTACTCCTATTGTCCCGATGAGGGAATTCGGGTATTGCGCCACCATCGGGGTAATCGCCGCCTTTGCCGTGGCGGTGCTATTTATTCCGTCAATGTTCCTGCTTCGCGGCCCTCGTGTCTTGAAGGAGAAGAAAAAAGAAATTAAGGATAACAGCGGTCTTAGTTATAATACCGCAGGAATATTTACAAGAATTATGAAGAGAAAAAAACTTGTTCTTGCTCTTGCGGCGCTGGCTGTGATCATTTCGCTGTACGGACTTTCAAAAGTTATAATTGATAACGCTGTTGTTGAATTTTTTCAGAACGAGACAGACATAAGCCGCTCAGACAGATTTATCCGCGAGTATTTCGGCGGCTCAAAGGATTTAAATCTTGTGATCACAGCCGATACTACGGAAGAACTTTTGCACCCTGACGTGCTACAGGCAGTGGATAATCTTTCAACATACCTTACAGTTCATGTTCCTGATGCGGGAAAAGTAGTCGGTTTTACAGATATTATCAAGCGTATTAATCAAGTGTTTAATGTCGGTGAAAGCCCTGATGGACTGCAAAAAACTGCGTCTTATGACGCGGGGAGCAGTTTTGGTTTTGATGATGCCGGTGATTTTGGTTTTGGCTTTAGCGATTTTAGTTCCAATAATACTCAATATACTGAAACGCAGAAGCAGGAAAACAATTTTAATATAAGCCAATACAACACGGCGGATATTTTACGGTTTCTTGACAGCGCCGCCGGAAAATCTCCCAATTTGAGCGGAAACGATTTGGTAAAGGAACTGAAACGCCTTACCAATTATGACGGCATGGCATATTATGAGATTCCCTCAAATCCACAGCGTTATGGCAAAGAAACGGACGAAGAGCTTCAGCGGCTGATAGCGAATTATCTTGTACTGCTTGCGGGAGATGAAGATTCAGGTTACTCCAATGATCCGCTTGAACCCACGGCGATCAGGACAATGGTACAACTGCGAACGACAGGAAGCAGAGATTCTAAAGCTGTTATAGACATTATTAAAAATTATATTGCCATAAACTTTCCAAAAAATGTGAAGGTGATAATCGGCGGCGGCATTACCTATGAAATGGCGATTACGGATTTAATTTTTAATTCCCAACTCATATCAATTTTTATTTCTGTGTTTATTGTGTTCCTTATCATGGCGCTTTCAAATAATTCCCTGATTGCGGGAGTCATCGGTTCTGTTCCGATAGCGCTGGCTATTCTGTGCAATTTCGCAGTGATGGGTTTTCTGGGGATAAAGCTCAATCTTGGAACCGCCTTGATTTCCAGTCTTGCCGTCGGCATCGGTATTGATTACACAATTCACTTTATCGAGTTTTTCAAGCATGAGTACCAGTCAGGGGAACCAGATTTTCTACGCCGTACTTTTATCGGCTGCGGAAAGGCCATTATGATTAACGCCCTTGCAGTTGGCGCGGGATTCGGAGTGCTTGCGCTTTCACAATTCAGAATTATCGCGCAGCTCGGCGCGCTTATCGCTTTAAGCATGCTGATAACCGCCTTTGTCAGTCTTACAGTAATACCGGCTCTGCTTATGGTGATTAAACCAAAATTTATTTATGAGAAAAAAAATAAGGAGGTTGTTTTATGAAAAAAATTATCGTATTGGCAATGTTATTAATGAGCGTTTGTTTTCTGAACGCGCAGGACGCGGCGGTAAATGCCAATTCCATTGTAAACTCGGCAAAGAACCGGGTTAAGATGAATACTATTTCTTCGCGCTCACGTATGGAAATTAAAGAGAAAGACGGAAATATAACGGAACGGGTTATAGATCAGTATTCAAAGGACGGTCCTAACGGAGCGCGTACCATGATTGTGTTCCAGAAACCAGCCAACATAGCGGGAACACGGTTCCTTACTATGGATACCGCTTCCGGCGGTTCAGACCGATGGATATTTTTACCCAGCCTTGGCAAAGTGCGGCGGATTGCGGCTTCAGAGAGCGGCGGCAGTTTTATGGGGACTGATTTTTCGTATGACGATATTTCGTCCATGGACAGGGACGTTTCCCTTGATACCCATACATTTTTACGCGAAGAGACGCTGAACGGAAAACTTTGCTATGTGATTCAGTCTGTACCAAAAAACAGTTCTTTTCAGTACTCTAAAACAATAGTGTGGATCGACAAGACCAGTTTCCTGATTTATAAAAGCGAAATGTATAACCGCCGCAATGAGCTTGCAAAAGTGATGGAAATGACAGACTTCAAAGACGTGCAGGGACGCCTTACTCCCATGAAGACTAAAATATCCACAGTTGGAACGGGAACATCGACAACAATTTACATGGATATTATCAAATACGACGAGCAGATACCCGAAGGCGTTTTTACAACTGCCTATCTTGAAACTGGGAAGATAAAGTGAGAAGGAATGAAGTTATGCTGACGTGTAGTTTTAAGTATGCATGACTGCATTTCTTATTTCTTTTTATTCAGATCAAACCTTAGTCCGGTTGAAAAACCTATGCCAAAAACATAGGGGTAGCCTGCGTGTATAAAAGGTTCTATATACCACTGTTTATTCATCATAAAACGCCAGCCTGCGCTTATACCCCCTACAAAAGAGAAATAATCTGTTAATTCAAGTTTTTCAAACGAGAAAAAAACTATGCCGCCTTCCGCCTGCACGAAAATACCCGTATTGTCTTTCTTGGATGACAAGTATAAGCGCATATGGGCAATCGTTTCAAAAAAGACAAAATTTTCCGCATCTTGAACAAAAAGCAATCTCAAACCAACTCCTTTTCCGTCAAAACTGCCGCCAAATAGAGCGCCGGCTCCGCCCGCAATACTGTAACGGGAATACCCCATACCTTCAGCAAAGAGCGCGATATATAAGTCATTTTGTTTTTCTTTTTTTGCTACATTTGTGTCTTCTATTTCGTCATCCGCTACTATTTCCATCGGCTTTTTAGGTTCTTCTTGCTGCGGAATTTTAGCTTCTTCCTGCGCAGGCGGCGGTGGCGGCGGTGGTGGCGTTGGCTCTTCCATTACAAGCTGCGATTCCGGTTCAGATTTTGGATCCGCTGTTACAACGGCCAGGACTTTAAAATTTTTCCAGCCTGACCCAACACCGGGAACGTCGCGAAAATCATAGGGTATTACGCGCAACCGGTAACTCCCCGGTGGCAGAGAAATAAAAATAAATGCCTCTTCTGTGAATTGCCGTAATACGTTACTGTATTTTTCATTCTCTTCCCTTTCTATTAATACTTCATACCGCAGAGCGTAATTGTCCTTTGTCCATGTTATACGATGTCTATTACCGCCAGTACTTTCCTGGCTGAATAAAACATTGGCAAGGCATAAGAATAACAATACAAAAAACAAGCCCCGGAAATTAATGGCCATAAATAACTCCTATATCTTCTATCTCTGGAGCGTTGGAAACCGGAATATCTATGATAAATGTTTTTTCTGTTATATTGCCTCTCTGTTCAACTTTACCGTTGCGGTCTAAAACGACAGCTTCCACTTGCCATATAAAAGTTCCCCTATCTAAAAGAGCAAGGTTATCAAGAGTCCAATTTGTTTTTCTAAGCGGATCCGTCTTAAAAACCTGCCTTCGCTTTCCGTCATCGTTCCTATGATACAAAGTAAAGATATACGCATTGGCCCCCTTCACAGGCGACCATGAAAAATCAATCTTGCGTGTTTTTCGTATATCCTCAAATTGAATCTTCTGCTCTGCGGCAGGCATAAGGGTCTTAGCTTCCGGTAATAATACCGGCGGCGGCGGCGGTTGATTATCCGTCTTTGTAGTCTTTACCGTTACCGGCTGTTCCGGCTTGGATTCTGTTACAAGCTCAGGCAGTACAAGCGTTATGGAAGAAGAAATCTTCATTTCAGCTGCAGAGGAAGAACCTCGCTCTTCAGAGTTGTTTGCCGCGGCGGCGGCAGTCAAAGAAGAATCCCGCCCTTCAAGATTGCTATCGGCTGCGGCGGTTGAACTTGTAACAACAGCTACCGGCTCAATGATCTGCTCTATGCGGAAAGACGAGGTTGGAGAGTAAACAGTATTGCCCTCATATATAGAAGAAAAAACTGGCTTTACCCGCCAATACCATGTTCCCGCTTCAGGAACCGATTCGACAAAAGAAGCTACGGCGGTTTGTCTTGTAATTAATATTTCCGATAAATCCGGCGCAAGACCGGCTTCCAAAACATAATAGGACACTTCTTCTATAGGCTGCCATTCAAAACGGACGGAGGGCAAATTTTCCCGGCAGCGGAATAAACTTTCCTGAATTGGACTTACCATTGTAGACACCGCCGCATCTACAATGGTAAACTGCCCAGTGCTCAGAACAGTACCCTGATACGACAGCCTCCAATGCCAGGTTCCCGCGATAATGGATGCGTTGGCGGAATCAACGCCTTCGATTGTTTGGGTAATGTGATAAAAGTTTGGAGCGGCGGCTATTTCCAAACGCAAGCGCTGCTTTTGATCGACATTTGCCGTATTCCATACAAAACGAATGTTAAGCGGCTCTATTGTGTTTTTAATAAAGCGGGCGTTTGGCCGCGGCAGAGTAACCACTGCGGACGGAACCGCCTGCTCAACGCCGTCAGTATCCAGAGTTAATGCTTCACCTGTAACAAGGACGCTGCTCTGCCCGTCTTCCTTTGTAATGTGTACGCTTCCTTCGTTTACCTGTAACGTCATGCCGTTCTCTCCGGCGGACGCGCTCAAGATTGTTCCCGCTTGCGGCGCTATTACGCTGCCCATAATTTTAAGGGCAACGCCGCCGTTAGCCTCGCCGGTATTGCCGCCTAAGACGCTTAAACTTCCCGAACCGAGGTCAATCACAATGCGGCCTTCATTGTCCATGGAAGCGTGTATGCGTATAAGGGAATTTTCATTTATATTGATTACATCATCATTAATGCGAAGGGTTGCGGCCGAATATTCAGCCACACGGATAAGATCGCCTAAGTACACGGGAGATTCAACGGCAAGGCGGCTCCATAATACGCGATCCGAAAAGCGGCGCTGGACATTGTTGTACTTAACGGTAACGGTCCCCGCCGGTTTATTATTTAAAGACGCTATTGATTGAAACAGGTCAAGCCTGAACAGATTCAAGCTGAACGCCGCGCCTGATACGCAAAAAATGATTACAAAAATATCTGCGAGCCTTTTGCGCTGGACGGACTTTTGCGGTAAATCGGCATTTGCTTTTGAATTGCCGCTTTTCATTGATGTTGTTTCTTTCAATAAATTTTCTGATGTCATTTTTTCTCTTCACCGATTTTATATTTTTTTTCTTCCGCGTCAAGATTAACATTTGAAATATCCGGCGCTTCAACCCCAAGCAATTTCCTGACTTCCGCAAGAGTACGCGGACCTGCTTTTGCCTCGATAAAATTTACAACTGCAAATAACCGCACCGGCTTTGCCTTTCCTTTTACCGTAACCGGAGGCATTTCTTCCGTGATAAGGCTGTCCCCGATTAATTTCCATGTATCCTCGGTTATAAGAATATCAGTCGCAAGCGGCTTGGTCAGCGCTTCAACACGGGAAGCGAGATTTACCGGGTCGCCTATTACCGTATACTCCATGCGAAGCTCGCTTCCTATCTGTCCTGCGGTAACAATCCCCGTATTAATTCCGCAGCCTATTCTGATGGGAGGGTTGCCGGGATCATTTGCTGTACGAGTCTTGTTTAACGCCATCAGCGCATGGCGCATCATAATAGCCGCCTTGACGCAGTTAAAAGCGTCTTTCCTTGGACTGCCCGCCGTGTAAGCGGTGCCCCAATGCGCCATTACCGCATCGCCAATGAACTTGTCTACCGCGCCGCCTGTTTTTTCTACGCACTCAACCATGCTTGTAAGGTAGTTATTGAGCCAGAAGACGATTTTATCCGACGCTTCGTTCCCAAACGCTTTTGTAAAATTTTCCGACAGCGCGGTAAAGCCGCGTATATCAGAGAAAAAGATCGTGGCGTGTTTCGGCAAACCGCCAGGTTTAATTTCGCCGCGCATTGCCTTTACTGCGATTTCGCGGTTTGTGAATCTGCCGAATATGTGCAGCGCGCCGGACATTTTTTGGAAACTAACGCCTAACAATCCTATTTCATCCCGGCCTTTAGGCTGTAACTGCAATTCAAATTGTCCGCCTTCTATGCTTCTTGCCGCCGCCGCCAATTCTTTAAGCGGGGTTGAAATTGTTTTTGAGAAGAACCAGATAAACATTACAGAGATAAACAAAACGGCGGCAGTAAGGTAGATATTGCGCCGCGTTGTGGCAGTAATGCCTTCGAAAACTTTATCGTATTCTATGCCGGTGATAACGATACAGCCGCCATAAGCCAATTTGGTAAATGCCGTATAATACAGAACCGACGGCGCTGTCTGCTGGGACGCCGCAGTCTGTGAACTAAAATTGAAATCGGCGTTTATCAATTCCTGCTTGTCGCGATCTGGGACTTCCCTTATTTTGCGGATAAAATCAAAGTCCTCGACATTCACTCCTTCCTTAATCAGCGAAAAATCGGAATGTATTAAAATATCGCCTTTGTCATTTATTAAAAACGACTGATTTGTCCCCGAACCAAAACTGTCAACCAATTTTTCCGTGGTAATTAATATGCCTCCCGCTCCGCTTTGACCGCCCGTCCCTTGCAACGGGAAGAACAGAGCAAGAACCGGTCTTTGAAGAATGGGAGCGGCATTTAACAGTACCGTCTCGCCCATTGTGGCTCGTAACAGGGATATTTCGTTATCCTTAAAATAAGTTTCTGCAAGCGACAGGTCTAACCCTCTGGAGAGAAAAAATTCCTTGCTCACCAAAACATTGCGCGTACCTTTGAACGTATAGGCAAATGCCGCGGCGCGCGTATTTTGAGTAAAGAAAAAATCCGCCGCTTCCTGTATTGAGGCGCTTTGCTCTCCAAAAGCGTTTATCGTGTACATGAGCTGGGCAGCGGATATGCGAATATTCGCCAGCGTGTCTTCCGCCTCTTGCGCCGCTTTCCTGTTCGCCTCAAAGTTGCTTTCTTCCGCGGCGATTTTTAAATCTTCGCGTACCATCCATGAGACAAGGGCGGTGATTGAGCCCAAAGAAATGACTACGATGATGGAGATGATCGTGATTAGTTTGGTTCCGATGGAAAAGAGTATCTTATCCTGCTGACTTTTTTCCGTCTTTTTTAAAATGCCCATATTATTCCTTTCCTCTATTCTCGGCATCACGGCGGCGCCGTTGCGGATGTATTAAATGCGATCTTATATGTACCGCCGTCGCCGGAACCAGGCCATACCCGTATATAGTACTTCTCCCCGGCAATTGCCCGTAATGAGACATAACTGTCATCATAGTCGCCTAGCCCTAGCCAGCCACGACTTTCAGGTTCATTGAAAGAACCATTAAACACTTCAATAGTTAAACGGTACAGCGTATTAAAATTAACATGTATATAATATTGTGTATTGGCAGTTGCGGTGAAACTAAACCACTCCTCGCCGGTCGATGATGTAATATTACCATCCGCCCAAGAGCCGGCGGTAAGAGGAGTATCTTTTATGACAGTGCCTGGCGCTTTATATTGCGTACTGAATGCGATCTGGTATGTGCCGCCGTCGCTGGAACCAGACTGTACCCGTATATTGTAGTACTGCCCGGATGTTACCCATAGTTCGACATATCTTTTATTGCTGCCTAGCCAGTCCCAATTTATAACTGTATCAAGAGAGCTGTTAACCGCCTCAATTCTCAAATAGGTCAGCGTGCCAAATTTAATATGTATTATTTGTCTACTGGAGGTTGCTTGGAATTTAAACCACTGCTCGCCGGTCGATGATGTAATATTGCCATCCGCCCAAACGTTAGAGGAAAGCGTAGTTGGATTTATATTAGTGCCTGGCGCTATGACTTGCGTATTGAATGCGATCCGGTATGTGCCGCCGTCGTAGTAATCAGTCGATACTCGTATATAGTAACTCGACCCGGTATTGATATATAGTGAGACATATCCTCTGTCATTTTTGCCTAGCCAGTCCTGTCTCACAGTCTTATTAAAATCGCTGTTAAAGACCTCGATATTCACATAGGACGACAGCGTGGTAAATTCAATATGTATATATTGTGTATTGGCAGTTGCAGTGAAACTAAACCACGACTCGTCGGTTGATGATAAAATATTACCATCCACCCAAGAGCCGGCGGTAAGAGGAGTATCTTTTATGACAGTGCCTGGCGTTATAACTTTCTTATTGAATGCGATCCGGTATGTGCCTCTATCGCTATCGGGAGCTACCCGTATATAGTACTTCTGCCCGGATATTACCTCTAATGAGGTATGTTTGTTACCTCTATCTAGGTGTCTCCGGCTTCCAACTATATTAAAAGAACTGTCAAGTATCTGTAAATACAAATAATTTAATGTGTTAAAATCAATGTGAACTATTTGCAGATCGGCGTTTGCGGTAAAACTGTACCAGTGCGTACCATAAGATGAGTCGATTTCGGCGTTTGCCCAGGTATCGTAGATAAGTGGGACGGCATCAGTCCAGCCGGTATCAAAAGTAGCAATACTTATATTATCATTCACGCCAAGTGTGGTGTCGCAGGTTGTAAAATCTTCCCAACACAACGCATGACCATTACCAGAATAGGCAGTGTTACTCAGGTTTCCGGCGTCATTCCCGTAGATGGTGCCGCCTATTGACTTTACTAAAGTTGCGTTATTTTCCGCATACACTCCGCCGCCGTTATAGCTTGCCGTATTGCTCTTTATCTCCCCGCCGCTCATAGTGAATGTGCCGTCGTATAAATACACACCTCCGCCATAGTGGTCTGATGTATTGCTGGTTATTTTACCGCCGCTCATGGTGAATGTGCCGTTGGATAAAGACACGCCGCCACCGTTAGAGGCTGTATTGTTTTTTATCTCCCCGCCGTTCATGGTGAATGTGCCGTAAGTAACATACACACCGCCGCCGCCATCGTCATAGCTTGAGCTTACTGTATTGTTTTTTATCTCCCCTCCGTTCATGATGAATGTGCCGTTGTAATGGACAAACACACCACCACCTCCGTTGGAGGACGTATTGCCTTTTATCTCTCCGCCGTTCATGGTGAATGTGCCGGAAACATACACACCGCCGCCTCTGCCCTCATAGCGTGAGCTTGAGCTTAACATATTACCGCTGATGCTTCCGCTTTCCATGGTGAAATTGGCATTTTCTACACAAACAAGGGGAGAGTTATTGTTATCTAACCCTTTAAGGTTTACATCATGCATTATAATGTTTTGCGAATAACTTATATACAAGAGAGAACCCGGGCTTGACAGGGAAATGGTTTTATTTCCATAAATGCTTACCGTAATATCCCACGGACCAAAAGTATTGTGGTCACTTCCGTCAATGGAAAAATCATCGGTAACAGTGATAGTATATTTCCTATTACTGCCGCTGTTATTTATAGAATCAATTGCTCTGATCCATTCCGCCTCATTTGATACGGTAAAGGCTGCTTGCGATCCCTTGTGCTCGGGATCAAGAGGTTCCAATAGCTTTACCATAAATGGGTTTTCGCAGGAGATAAAGGCAAAGAGTAATGCAAATATATATAGAATAAGAAATAATTTGCACTCTTTTAAACGAAATAGCATAAATTTATTATACCGCCAATAATTAATTTCTGTCAATATACAGATAAATACCTGTATTATGACAATTTTTTTACAATAACAATAAATGTTACTTGTACGATTAATAATTCTTTGAGTACAGAATATTATTAACAATATACCACAAAATAGAATATTTGTCTATAACTGGATAATATTTTAAATATGAATTTACCAATACTTTTAAGCCATATCCCGAGCAGTTCGCAGACAAGATGTTTCAGAAGATTGGAATTATTTTATACTCTTGTAGTTTATTAATTTGGTTTTAAACTAATTACATAAACACATTCAAAAAACTGTCTCCTACTTCCGCTCTACCAGGGGCGGACGAGCCGGAAGCCAAGGTACTCGTTCCGGTTGCCAGGACTGTACTCGTGCCGGTTCGCAGAACGCACGAACTCGACACCGCTGCCCCAACCCCCGCCACGCAACACACGGAGAGTCCCCGAGGACGCGCCCATAGGATCAATCTGCGTTTCGCTTGAATAATCTCCCAACCAATCCCAGCACCACTCCCACACATTACCACTCATATCATACAAGCCAAGTCCGTTAGGGGACTTCATTCCCACCTCGTGGGTTCCTAAGAAATAGTTATAATTATTATACCATGCAACAGAATCAGGATTATTACTCCCCGAATATGTATAATTCTCAGGCGAACCGTCTCCCCCTTTTGCGGCATATTCCCATTGCGCCTCTGTAGGCAAACGATAACCATTAGAGCCACTGACAATTACCACTGCGTCCCATATATTATCACCATTATATGTTGGAACTGTTCCCCATACATCAGGATTGGTATTACCTGATATGCTGTACGCTGGATTTAAACCTTCCGCTATGCTCAGTTTGTTACAGAACACTATGACATCGTACCAGTTTAAACTTTCCACCGGACGTTTCAACTGTGCTTCCCCGGGTGCCGGATCTGATAAAAAAACACTGGGATTATTCTTCATTACAGCCTGGTATTGCTCCTGCGTTACAGTGTACTTTCCTATGTAAAAACCGCTCAACGTTACAGTATGTATCGGTCTTTCATTATAGAAGCCTTCTTTTTTGACATCACCCATCTGGAAAGTTCCGCCAGGAACAAAGATCATGTTTTTTTCTTCCATTTCTGTAATTACTAAATAAGAAATCCATTTCGCATAAATAATAACATTGCCGGTAACGATAATCGGGAACGTTACAGGAATAGTTTTAGCAGAATCCATGTACCAGTTGTCGAAAATGTAGCCTGTCTTGATCATGGCAGGCGGCCGGTTAATTGTACTGCCATATTTCATGGTAACAGGACTGTCCGGAGCGGGAGTGCCGCCATCAGCGTCAAAGCCAATTATAAAAGTAAGATTAGCGGTAGAAGAATCAACGGGACGCACCAGCCGGAAACCGAGATCATAGTACTTGAAGTACGGGGGAGCGTCTTTCCGATAAGTGGAACGAGAGGTCTCCTCATTATCGTTCCAACCTCCGCCGCGCAGCACACGGTTATATCCATTGTCCGCTCCGGTAGGATTAAATTGAGGGGCGCTTGAATAATCTCCATACAAATCCCAGCACCACTCCCACACATTACCGGTCATATCGTACAAACCTAAATTGTTAGGAGGCTTCTTACCAACTTCATGTGTCTTATTTTTGTTGTTATAATAACACCACGCCACGTCGGCTAAATTATCGCTCCCTGAAAAAGTGTAATTACCGGGGGAACCGTTTCCGCCTCTGGCGGCATATTCCCATTGCGCCTCGGTCGGCAAACGATAACCGTTTGCACTTTCATTACATGTTATAAATGTGTCGTAATCTATCTCTATTAAGTAGTAGGGGCTTAATCCTTCCTTCTCGCTAAGTTTGTTGCAGAACTCTATCGCGTCAAACCAGCTTACATTTTCCACCGGGCATTTAAACTGTAATTCCCCAAATACAAAGTCTTTACTAGAATAAAAGGAAGTGGGATTATTCCCCATTACAGCCTGGTACTGCGCCTGTGTCACCTCGTACTTGCCCATGTAAAAATCGCTCAATGTTACATTATGCGCCGGCCTTTCATTAGGGTAGCCTACTTCATTGACATCGCCCATCTGGAAACTGCCTCCGGGTACAAGGATCATTTCTATATTGACTGCATGGTGTCCTTTTTTCTGCGCAAGAGGCTCCAATAGCTTTACCATAAATGGGTTTTCACAGGAGATAAGGGCAAAGAATAGCACATATAGAAGAAAAACAAATGTTAATTTGCGTATTTTTAAGCGAAGTGGCATATTATTAATATACCGTTATTAGTATATTTTTGTCAATATATGGGTTAAAATCTATATTATGAAAGGAATTGGTCAAAATTTTAATGATTTTTTAAAAGAACAAGGTATATATGATGAAGTTAATGAATTAGCTGCAAAAAAACTTATTACTTATCAATTAGAAAAAGTTATGCAAGAACAAAAACTTACAATTTCATTAAGTTTAGAAGAGCCTCTCCCTCTCCCGAAATTCTGATTCCGCTGTTATCTGATGATACGCCATAAATATTATTTTTTACCGCCATTTCTATTATGAGTATTATTATCAATATTAAGCATTCGCCGTTCATAATCTCGTACATTTTTTATTAAAGTATTTTTAATTTTTTTTATTGACAAAGGTTCTGCAATCATTTTTATGGATTTCCAGGAATCCTGAGAAACATCATCAAAATAAGTCATACTTCTAATATAATGAATCGGGTTTTCAGTCTCATATTTCTTTTTAAAATTTTCTATTATATTATCAATAGACATTTCTTTTAATAAATAATACAAATCAATAAAATCCTTCGCTTCATAACCTCTTGTTCCAGCAGCAGACATTTTCATAGCAGCAATGTCATTTTTACCTACCATATGCAATCCTTCATTTGTTGTAATTAATGGATCAAGTAATTTATAAGGATATTGAACAAAATCAATTTTTAAATTCTTATGCGGAAAATATAGCTGAAATATTGTTTTATCATCATTTAATATTTCAACGCTTTTATGTATATCTTGCGCGTATAATAATATTTTTTCTTTATTTAATGCTTCTGTCGTAAATAAATCTATATCATCCGAGATACGATGTCCAATTTGTAAAGTAAGAGCAGTACCGCCTACTAAATGAAAATTTTTATAAAAAGGTTCGTTTTGATATTTAAGTAATGTTTCCCATAAAAAAGCATTAATTCCCTTTTTTTGTATATTCAAAATAAACCTCTATTATGATAAGCTTTAAATTCTTTTTTGTTTATTTCAAATAGAATACTTAAAAAATTAAGTATTTTTTGGTTTAAATAATTAATTTTTACTACTTCTTCTTTAATTACATCCCAACCATAATATCTAAATAATTCAATATAATCATCTTGACTGCCATAGCTAATTACTCTTGTAATTATATATTTTTTACCAGTGTCAAAATTTAATTTAGTATAATCTTGTTCCCAGAAACATCTTTTTGAAAATACAGGATAATCCATGTATATATTATATCATATATTAAAGATTCCGTCAAGTGGACGAGTTAACATCTGTATTATGATGATTTGCATATATAGGCATATAATCTTATTAAATATTTGTATGAAAAGCTTAAGAAATCAAAGAGAGAAAGGTAGAAGTAGCAATCGATCACATTTTGACAATCGACATGCTCTGCTAAATACCGGCAAGATCGGCTATTATCATATTTATGCCAAAACTTCAAAGTTAAACTTACTCATAATAATTCTCCACTTTGTATAGTTTAGATTCTTTATAAATATTTTTTAAGGCATTGATTTTTCCATCAATTTTCCCATTCACTATAAGATGTCTCTCTTCTGCAATGTTAAAATGGTCTGAGCGGTCATTGAAGTCATCTCTGATGTAACACATGGTATCTATCATATTATGATAAGCTCTGCCTTCGCTGTGCATTTCTAAACTTTTATAATAACGCGACAATGCTCGTTGGTTTTCACGATAACCGGATAACTGTTCTCTCCATTCTTGATCAAGATATTGTTCTAAATACTTATCTATTCGTGAATGTTTTCTTATTTCTGATTTTCCTTTTTTATAAATCTCATACGTCTCATATAGCCTTATCCATAAAGAAAGGTGGTCATGTATTGTGCCTAAAAAACAATGGGAGAAAACAAATGTTTCTTCAACTGTTTCTGATAATTGGGCTATGTCTATCAAACAATAAATCGATTCTGCAATAAGATTTTCCAAAATATTAATTTTCGCTCTCTTTTCAGTTTCTTCTGTCTGCCCAAAATTAAAATAATTTTCAAATATTACTTTTGAAGTTTCGTTACAACTTGTGTCCTCCAAAATATATTTTATTTCTGATAATATTGTTCTTTTTGATTTTGTTGTTACAAAATTTTCAAGAAGCTTTTGATATACTTCATAATTAACAATAGATTTCAATCGTAATTGATAAATACGTCCCACAATGCTGTAATTTATTTTATAAGGTGACGTAATACGCATATCATAATATTTTTTTAATTTTTCAGGTGTCTTGTTCATTTTTAATTCTAACTCTTTTACAAAAATTCGTATTCTAGTGATTTCGCTATCTAATAAAAGAAATTGCAAAGGGATTTTGTCTTCTTCTTTAATTGTAGTTTTATTAAAATCTTTTTTACGTTTATTTAATTCAAGCAGTTCCAAATTTTCATTGGCGTAAAATAAAAAATGAATTGCATTTTTGCTTAATTTCTTAATGTAATTATTATTATAAATTTCATAGTGTTTGAATAAACAGAGCATTTTAAATATTTGGTAAGAAGATCGTTTATATAGATTGGCTTTGCGGTATGCTACTGATGATATAGAATACATTGTAAAAGCAATTTCCATTTTTGTAAAATTACTTCTTTTTAATGCGTTGATAAGAACCACTCTGTTTGTTTTCTTAGATTCAGATTCTATGTAGTTAATATACTTTTTGAGAGTAAGAATAATATTAGGTAGGTGTGTATTACAACTTTTTCCTTTGCAAATATAATATCCACAACCGCCTTTCTTACTTTTAGTATCACAAGAAAAAAACACATTACCCCAATCTGAAAGTATCCTTGCCAATATCGTACAATATTTCATATTGTTATTATTATTGAGTTGGTCAACAGCTGCACATAATAAATTTACTACGGTATTTTTATTAGGTTTACCAAAATATTTTATATTTAATAGAAAAGAAAGAGCTTTACAATAATAGTCGCAAGCCGTACAAGATGAATTCTTTTTATCTTTATTAAAATTAATATTTTTCAAATCCGAATTTTTATAATACAAAACATCTGCCACCCGAGAACAAAATTCGGCTTTAAGGAGTTTCGCTCCTTCGATGTCTATATCAGCGGTTAGGAATTCAAATTCAGTATCTAATTGTTCTAAATGATTGGGAGTAATACCTCCCATATGGCTTTGTTCAAGTATTTGTAGTTTAGCTATAAAAGGTAAATAAAGCATTTTCAATCCTTCGTATGTCATTTTCTTAAAAAATATATCGTTGATTTTCGGTGAGGTTTCTTTGAAATATTGTGGTAGTAACAAATGCAATGATGTCTGCAGTAACTTGTGTAGTAAGTTACCTATTGTAATATTTCGTTCCTGAATAATCCGTTTACATAATTCACCGTAAATCATGTAGGCAAAGTCATATTGTTTCCTTTTTTCATAAATAATTCCTAATCTTAGCATATTGCGTACATAAGTGTAGAGTTTTTCGAGTGTTATTTCTCTATTGTCTTTATTTTTATGAAGCCCTTGTACTGCACTTTTATAGTATGCTTCCGCTGATTCGAGTTCATCATCGTAATAATGCAAATCACCTAATACTCCTTGTAATGAAGAAATGGCATCTATATATACAGAAGTCCTTTCTTTCTTTTGATATTCTTTTTCTTTTTTTTCCAACAAATCCTGATAATGCTTTTTCAACGGCAACATCTCATCAAGCGAAAAACTGAACAAAGCTGAGAAAACTTCGTCTGTCTTCGCCATAGCGAAAATTTCATTGGCAATTAATCCGTCGAATTTGTAATCTGATAAACTGAAATTTGATTTGTTGATATGTACCTGCGTCAAATAATTGAGCAAATCTACGGCAACAGATTTAAGTTCCGGCGCCCGGTTTACTTCCAGTATTTCAGGTGACATATCCAGATGTTTCCACGAAAATGAATTTTTATGGAATTTAAACAAGAAATCGACAAATCTTAAAGATGATACCAACAATTTATCGCTATGTTCTTTTATATTACTTTCAGCCAGACGGTAAAAAATCGGCGTTATCAGGTATGCGACAATACCCAGCGTATATTGCTTGTAATAATTGAAAGATAAAAAATGCCGTGAACTATGGTAGCGTTGAACTAACAGTGTATTTTTTTTATCGTCTCTTTCAGTACGAATTTCAACGAACGATTCAAAGAGTTGCAACATTTTCTTGGGAGCACCTTTGCTTACATGGGCAAGATAAATAATAAATTGTTGTAATACGGCGATTATTTTTTGTAATTTTTCCTTTTTTTGCACTTCATCTTGTAAAGATTTAAAAATCTCATTTTCCAAATAAACTCGATAATTTTCTAAATCATAAGATTCTACTGGATAATCATGCGGAATAAGTCTACGACAAACAAATTCTTCCGGCAACGACGCTATACTTGATTCTTGAGGTATATGCTTCATACCCGTATGGTGATCGGTAAGGAAACTTGGTACGAGTATAACAACATTAAAAATACTGCCGATATAATTATTTCTTTCAGACACGTCTGCTAAATGAATGTCGAACATTTCGCGTCCTGCAATAAAGATGAATTTAACTTTGACAGTAGAAAGAAAATACTTCATATTAGATAAAATTCTCAAGATCTCAGTTTGTCTTTCACGTGTAGCATGAATAGAAAACAATGAAGCTTTTGTTTGCGGATTTTCTTTTTCCGAGCTAGTATCACCAGGTTCTACTTTGTCTAATTCGTCAAACACAATTACGACTTTTGGACGGCACATAATGACTGGTATTCGCTGCATATCGTATAAAATATCTTGTAATTCCTTTTCTATTTCCCGTGCATCGGCAACATCACGCGATTTTTTTGTGTTTACTCCAATTATGGGAATGTTTTTTTCTTTATTAATACCTATTGATTTTTCAAGTTCGCTACTATGTGTGATGTCACTGTTTAGCTTTTTTAACCGCCTCTTTATTATCTTATGTGTAACAAAAAAGTTGGTAATCCATATACTGCGAAATATCAATATAAAGAACAGATATATTAAGAAAAATGATAGCCAAAATAGATAATCTATATCAAAGTCTTTATAGTCCGTTTCTTTACTCCAAAGATATCGTGGAATGTTTTCTACTCTTTTTGATATTTCAAGAACAAGTTGATCAAGCATACGTAAAATAATACCTATTCTAGTCCACATATTAGTATTTACTTTAGTCTCTATATTAGTTTTTTCCAGTAGGTTTTCATTAGGATTACCAACATTATTCTTTCTATTAGTTTTTTCAATATTTTTTATTTTGGTATCTACTCCAGAAAAAGCATCTTCTAAACTTTTACTTTTTCTTATTATTTTATCATATTCTTTTTGTTGTTTTTCAATAATATTATTCATTGTGTTATAAAATTTCCGGCTTTCTACAATGTTACTAAACAAACAAGCAAAAAGGAAAAAAACAACAAATGCCACAACCCGTTTAGGCAACATTCGTATAAACGAACGATGATATTTATCGTATTCCGTGTTTAATGTGCGTGCGATTAACCGTAAAATATCTTTTTCGTCTTTTAATTTATGTCCAAAGTTTATGCGTAAATACAAACGGTTGTGGTTTTTTATGTAGTTCTTAATTGGATTGACAATTAAATCAAAGAATATTATTTTAAATAAAATGCCTTTTTCTAAATATTTACAACACCAAATAAAAACAAGAAATAATACAATAATAAAAGGAAATGACATTAATAATAATTTGTATATAAAACCAAAAGGCACTAATGGTAAAAACAACAACATTAATACCGAATAGTATTTGAATATACAATTTATCCACTCTATGCAGTTTTTATTCTCAATAAAATAAATACTATTCTTTGATGATTCGTCTTTTTTGTCCTTTTTATATTTTCGATAATATTCACGCAACCTTTCCCTTGCAAATCTTCTAAACATACAAGCAAAAACAAAACACAGATAAAAAATAAATGCTTTTATTGGAGTAACATACAAAAAAAGTGAGCATATTTGCGTATAGCAAACAACTAAAATTATTTTTAACACGTATTGCATTTTTCCGTATGGACTGCAATGATTTATAAAATAACTCAATTCCTTAATGCCAGACGTAATACCATTAAAGATCGTTTTTATATATTTTTGCTTAGGTATTTTGTGCCTGTAACTATTAAAAAGACATAGTATAATGAAAGATGGAACAGAAAGAATAAAAAAAACAGCTAAAAACCAAAATGTTTTGGCAAATTGTGAAATTTCTTGTAAACAAGGTGGAAATCTTTGAAAACAAGATGTGAATTCTTGTTGTAAATATTGAATTCCAATAACAGCTAACAAAAGAAAAATAAAATATCTAAAATTCTCTGTAAATTTAGATTTAGGCGGCAAAGAAGTTTCATTGATTACCCAACTGACTAAACTTGTTTTACCTACTCCCCGATTTCCCGCGATTAAATAAACACCAGGTTCATCGGGAGAATCTTCTACTACTTTTTTTAATTTTTCACGTATTCGTTCACGTCCAATAAAAACATGAGGCGAATCTCCCGATGATGAATGACTGAAGCTATAGTGTGGAAGCTCGATGCGGATTTTTTTTATTTTTGAATTAAGAATATCTGGGGGTTTCATAAGTAAAACTCCATAATGTCAATTTTATTAATCTGCTTCACAGCACATAAAACATATACACTCATTTCTATAAACTACCATTCTACTTCGACTTAGAAAATTTCATTATGTTATCATTTATTTTTAAAAGTAGTGTATGTATTTCTTTTAATTCCTTTAATGACTCTCTATCTTTTTCTGAATCAGTTTTTATTGCCATCATAAGAGATGTTTCACCAGTCACTTCTATTTTAGGCCTTTTAAAAAGAGTCCCTTTATATATAACACATGAAGGCCCATAAAACTTCTCATAGTGCAATTTCACCAAGCAAGTAAATTTCAAAAAAACTGTTAAAAAAACTAGCAATGGAATTACAAGAACTGCTATCAATGGCCAAACATTGTTTTCACAGACACTTTTTACACATTTACAACAAGAAAATAATGCCAGCATAGCAACTCCACAATACAAAACAACAAATAAACCAGTAACCACCAACGATCCTTTTATAAATAGTTTTAATACTTTTGAATTAAGAACATCTGGCATTCCCATAAACAATACTTCCTTTTCTCTCTTTTTCAATAAAGCTTCCCACTCTGCATTCCCGCCCAACGGACGGTTATTCAAAACACTGAAAACTTCAGTGTTATAGAATCCATTTACACTTACACTCTCCAAGGCAACATATACCCATTACCTCGGAGCAACAATTCTCTCCTTCTATCTCTCCATTACTCATTCCTCACTCTTCTCCCACGTTGCACTTGAACTGTTCGCTCTTGTGTACGTCCCTATACCCCCACCTACAGCAAAGTACTTGTCGTGTAAATCACCGGGAAACGAATTATCAGAACTAAAATTTTCTGCACTAATAGTACCTTCAAAGTTCACGCTGGTAAGTCTTCTGCATACGTAAAAAGCTTGTTTCCCAATGCTGGTAACGCTGTCCGGTATGGTTATACTGGTAAGGCTGGTGCAATTGCAAAAAGCACTACTCCCAATGCTGGTAACGCTGTTAGGTATGGTTACACTGGTAAGTTTATCGCAACTTAAAAAAGCGCTGTCCCCAATGCTGGTAACGCTGTCCGGTATTGTTACGCTGGTAAGTCTTCTGCAACCGAGAAAAGCAGCATCCCCAATGCTGGTAACACCGTCCGGTATTGTTACGCTGGTAAGGTTTTCGCAACCGTAAAAAGCGCTGTCCCCAATGCTAGTAACGCTATTTGGTATGGTAAAAAAAGAGTTAGTTTTTGCTGCCGGATATGTATGTAATATTGTTCTATTTTTATTATACAATACTCCATTCTCTGCTGTATATTTGTTATTATTATTGGCGACATTTATTGCGGTAAGACCTCCGCAATTACTAAAAGCTCCATCCCCAATGCTGGTAACGCTGTCAGGTATTGTTACGCTGGTAAGGGGGCAAACGTAAAAAGCCAGTTTCCCAATTTCAGTAATACTATTCGGTATGGTTATACTGGTAAGGCGGCAATTAGAAAAAGCTCTGCCCCCAATGCTGGTAACGCTGTCCGGTATTGTTACGCTGGTAAGGTTGGTACAACCGTTAAAAGCGTCATCCCCAATGCTGGTAACGCTGTCAGGTATTGTTACGCTGGTAAGGCTGGTGCATCTGCAAAAAGTGCCGCCCCCAATGATGGTAACGCTGTCCGGTATTGTTACACTGGTAAGGCTGGTGCAATTATAAAAAGCGTAAATCCCAATGCTGGTAACGCTGTCCGGTATTGTTACGCTGGTAAGGTTTTCGCAACCGTAAAAAGCGCTGTCCCCAATGCTGGTAACGCTGTCCGGTATTGTTACTCTGGTAAGGCTGGTGCATTCGAAAAAAGCGCCGCCCCCAATGATGGTAACGCTGTCCGGTATGGTTACGCTGGTAAGGCTGGTGCAATTATAAAAAGCGTAAATCCCAATGCTGGTAACGCTGTCCGGTATTGTTACGCTGGTAAGTTTGGTACAACCGTTAAAAGCCCCAACCCCAATGCTGGTAACGCTGTCAGGTATTATTACGCTGTTAAGGCTGGTGCATTCGTAAAAAGCGTAATCTCCAATGCTGGTAACGCTGTCAGGTATTGTTACGCTGTTAAGGCTGGTGCATTCGTAAAAAGCGTAATCTCCAATGCTGGTAACGCTGTTGGGTATTGTTACGCTGTTAAGGCTGGTGCATTCGTAAAAAGCCTCTCTCGGAATGGTTTTTATAACACTTCCGGAAAGATCAAGAGAGACATATTTGTCTTGCCTGTTCTGTAGCGTATCTCTAATGTTGGTAATATCATTCAGCACAATGGTATATGGATCATCAGGAGTATTGGCGGGCATACTGTCAAGATATATTCCCAATTCAGCAGCATTAGCAAAACAATTTATCCATACTGCATAAAAGGTAATATTGCTGATAGGCGTATATATTATGCTTTTGTTATAAGTTACTCCTGTGCCATTAGCGTTAGTATTCCAGCCTTTGAAAATATAGCCCATTCTGTAAAGCCCGCTGCCATTGGGCAGAATAATGTCTCTTCCCGCATTTACCATTATTGGCTGAACTGTCCCGCTGCCGCCATTAGCGTCAAAAGTAATAGTAATCGCTAAAATAGCGTCAACCCAAACAGCGTAAAGGGTAATACTGCCGACGGGCGTATATGTACTTCCTGCGGTATAAGTTATTCCTGTACCATTGGCATTAATGTTCCAGCCGCTAAATAAATAACCTTCTTTGGAAAGCCCGTTACCATTTGGCAGTGTTATATCCTCTCCGGCATATGCCATTATGGGTTGAACTGTCCCGCTGCCACCATTAGCGTCAAAAGTAATAGTTATCGCTGAAATAGCGTCTACCCAAACAGAGTAGAAGGTAATACTACTGACAGGCGTATATGTACTGCCTGTAGTATATGTTATTCCTGTGCCATTGGCGTCAGCGTTCCAGCCGCTAAACAAATAACCTTCTTTGGAAAGCCCGCTGCCATTTGGCATTGTTATGCTCTCGCCGGCTTTTACCGCTATGGATTGAATCGTTCCTTTACCGCCATTAGCATTGAATGTAATTGTATAAATAGTATTGTCCTGCCCCTTTTGCGGGGTAAGAGGCTCCAATAACTTCACCATAAATGGGTTTTCGCAGGTATTTAAAATAAGGAGTAATAAACATAAAAACACAATAAATATTGATTTTTGTTTTAATGTGCAAATATACATAATATTAATAATATACTTCATATATGAATATCGGTCAATAGCGGTATGCTAATTTGCTTATTATTATAATTATGGGTTTTAAAGAAAATCTGAGATCAGAACTATCATATAAAAATATGCTGGTTAAAGAACTTGCGGCGTTAACAGGTTAATATATCCTGATAGAATTAACTATAAACTTTTTATTTGCTCTTCGGTAAGACCGGTGTATTTGATTATTTGATTCGTAGACACATTATCAGCTTTCATACTTCTGGCAATTTCAATGGCATTATCTCTTCTACCTTGCTGTATACCTTCTTGTCTACCTTCCTGCTTACCATCAAGAAAAGAACCTTCAATTTGAGATGCGCGATCCCGCCAGGCTTTTAATCGCCGTTCATGCTCTGCCTGTATCTGCTCGTCAGAGCTTAATTGGTACAGGGTGTCTACCGCTTTCCGTATCTCAGGATTTTTTACAGCTACCATCTCAAATTCCTCCTTCCGCTTGACACGCAGAAATTGCAATCGTCCGTGGGAGGAAGAATTTTAAAATCCATAAAAAAAGCATAGCGAAAAAAGCAAATTAAAGCAATTGTAATTGTTGTTATGGGTATTGATTTTTTTACCACGAACCAACACGAACACCACGAACTTTTTGCACATATTTTGTCGTTGTTCGTGTTGGTTTGTGAGGTTCGTGGTAAAGATTCCTGTAGGGGTATTGAGTTAAGTACGAAAGAGCCTATTCAATCAAGCGAGAGGCCGGTTGCTGTTTGTATCTGTTCTTTGGATAGACCCATTTCTTTCATTTTTTGCGCAACTTTTTCAATACCTTCCGCTTTACCTTCCGCTCTACCTTCCGCTTTGCCTTCCGCTTTGCCCTCATCTCGCGCATGACGTAATGCAGCCGCTTCATTGTGGCGGGCTATTGAGTACAGACGCTCCCTCTCCCGAAATTCTGATTCTGCCGTTATTTGAACCTCAACCGAGCCCGCAGGGCGAAGGTTCCCCTCTTGATGATACGCTTTTATCGCTTGTTCCATTACAGGTACCTCTTCAAACAACTAAAACTTTACAAGAAGACCTCACGCAGAGGCGCAAAGGCGCAAAGAACGCAGAGCTTTTATCCGATAGATTTTCGTTATACAAGATATATTATCTTTAAAACAAAGATCATGAAGGTATAACGATAATATCTCAAACAGCAACTTTGCGTCCTCTGCGTCTTTGCGCCTATGCGAGATAAAATTTGGGAATAATGCTTTGCAAATATTTAGATGTTACAGACTACTAGCTTGGTCACTGCTGCTTTCCTCTAACTTAAGTTATACTCCATTGGCTTGAAGGATTCAAGCGGTTTGAATGTGGGGTGAAAGTATGGTATTGATTTTTTTTTACCACGAACCAACACGAACAGCACGAACTTTTTGCACATATTTTGTCGTTGTTCGTGTTGGTTTGTGAGGTTCGTGGTAAAGATTCCTGTAGGGGTATTGAGTTGAGTACGAAAGAGCCTATTCAATCAAGCGAGATGCCGGTTGCGGTTTGTATCTGTTCTTTGGATAGACCCATTTCTTTCATTTTTCCCAACCTCTCAATTTTCCCTCCAAACCGAAACAATATTTACCGGCGCGGTTGTGGTATACGTCCCCGGTGTTCCGTTAGTCGCGTCTGTCGCGTAAAATTTGTCTCGCAAGTCGCCGGAGAACGCATTATTATGAAATCCGCTCGAAGGAATCGTACCTTGAAATGTTACACTTGTAAGGCTGGTACACCTATCAAAAGCAGCCATCCCAATGCTGGCAACTCTGTCCGGTATTGTTACGCTGGTAAGGCTGCTGCAATTAGAAAATGCAGTACTCCCAATGCTGGTAACGCCGCTTCCTATGGTTACGTTGGTAAGGCTGCTGCAATTACCAAAAGCAGCCATCCCAATGCTGGTAACTCTGTCTGGTATTGTTACGCTGGTAAGGCTGCTGCAATCATAAAATGTAGTATCCACAATGCTGGTAACGCCGCTTCCTATAGTTAAACTGGTAAGGCTGGTGCATCTAGAAAAAGCACCTTCAATGCTAGTAACGCTGTCCGGTATTGTTACACTGATAAGGCTAGTGCATCTAGAAAAAGCGTTAATTCCAATGCTGGTAACGCTGTTGGGTATTGTTACACTGGTAAGGCTGCTGCAATTATAAAAAACACCTTCCCCAATGCTGGTAACACTGTCCGGTATTGTTACACTGATAAGGCTAGTGCATCTAGAAAAAGCGTTAATTCCAATGCTGGTAACGCTGTTCGGTATGGTTATGCCGGTAAGGTTGTCGCAACCGAGAAAAGCATTTTCCCCAATGCTGGTAACGCTGTTCGGTATGGTTATACCGATAAGTCCGTCACAATCGAAAAAAGCCTCACTTGGAATGGTTGTTATAGCACTACCTGAAAGATCAAGATAGACATATTTGTTTTCCCTGTTCTGAAGCGTATCTCCAATGTTGGTAATATCGTTCAGCACAATGTTATACGGATCATCAGCGGTATTGGCGGGCATACCGTCAAGATATATTCCCAATTCAACAGCATTAGAAAAACCATTTTTCCATACTGCATAAAGGGTAATATTGCTGATAGGCGTAAATATTATGTCTGCGGTATAAGTTATTCCTGTGCCATCGACATTAGTATTCCAGCCGACGAAAATATAGCCTACTCTGTGAAGCCCGCTGCCGTTGGGCAATATAATCTCCTCTCCGGCATTTGCTATTATGGGCTGAACTGTCCCGTTGCCGCCATTAGTGTCAAAAGTAATAGTTATCGCTAACATTGCGTCAACCCAAACAGCATAAAGGGTAATACTGTTGACGGGCGTATATGTACTGCCTTCTGTAAATGTTATTCCTGTGCCATTGGCATCAGAGTTCCAGCCGCTAAACAAATAACCTTCTTTGGAAAGCTCATTACCATTTGGTAGTGTTATACCCTCGCCAGCTTTTACCACTATGGGCTGAACTGTTCCTTCACCGCCATTGGCATTGAATGTAATTGTATAAATTGTATTGTCTTGTTCATTTTGCGGATCATTCTCCTGCCCATTTTGTGGGATAAGAGGCTCCAATAATTTTACCATAAATGGGTTTTCGCAGGTATTTAAAATAAGGAGTAATAAACATAAAAACACAATAAATATAGATTTTTGTTTTAATGTGCATATATACATAATATTAATAATATACATCATATATGAATATCGGTCAATAGCGGTATGCTAATTTGCTTATTATTATAATTATGGGTTTTAAAGAAAATCTGAGGTCAGAACTATCATATAAAAATATGCTGGTTAAAGAACTTGCGGCGTTAACAGGAACAAGCAAATCTACAATTGACAATTATCTTAATATCCGTGAAGTAATACCCTCCGCCGACATTGCGGTAAAAATCGCCAATGCGCTGGGGGTTACAGTAGAGTACCTTGTAACCGGCGATGAAACAACTCCCGTCAGGGTATCTCAAGGTCCTGAAATAAAAAAATTAATTCAGGATTTTAAACTATTAAATAACGACGACCGCAAAATGATCAAGGATATAATACAATTATTTAAGGTAAGAGAAAAAAAGAACAGCGATGAGTAAATAAAAAATGTTCCGCAGTTGAAGCAGATTAACGTTACTGTTGTCTTGACCAATAACCGTTACGCAAGATATAAGTTCCCGCTCTGCGTCCATAGTTGGCGTAAGTATAGTAAAAACCATAATCATCAAAAGACGATCTTCCTATGTTAACGCCTGAGCCGATTGTAACACTTGTGATTGGGTTTTCATCAAATGCATCCTCTCCTATTGTCGTTACGTTGTCGGGAATTATGACAGTGGTCAGCTCGTTTTCGTAGAATGCCCTATTCTCAATAGTAACTACATTTTTAGATATAGTAACTCCGGTGAGTTGTTTTGAAGAAAATGCGCCGGCCCCAATGGTTGTCACACTTTCAGGTATAGTAATGTCTTTTTCACTGCCAAAATAAAGCATTAACTGGTTTCCATCATTACTAAAGAGACAGAAGTCTTTAGTAATAAATGCGGTATTGCCTGAAGCGACGGAAAGATTAGTAATGGGATTTCCAGCAAATGCTTCCGCCCCAATGAAAGTCACGTTTTTAGGTATAATTACACTAGCGATCTTGTTATTAAAAAATGCCCTATCCCCCATAGAGATTACGCCGTTAGGGATGGTAACGCCGGTTAATTGATTATCCCTGAATGCCCTATCACCAATAGTTGTCACACTGCCGCCAATATTTACTCTTACAAGCATGTTATCAGCAAACGCATCTGTTCCAATAGCGGTTACATTACTGCCTATATTTACATTGGTTAACATATTTTCAGCAAATGCCCTTTCCCCAATCGCGGTAACGCTGGATGGTATGGTAACTTTTATTAATTCATTTCTCTGAAATACGGATTTCCCTATACCGGTAACGGATATTCCATGCAATTGAGAAGGAATATCAACGTTTTGTTTTTTCCCCGTATAACTGATAATTTCCAACGATTTGCCGCCGTCCAATGGTTTTACCCTAAAAAAATTTTCAGGCTCCTCTTTTTTAGCGCACGAAAAAACCAACACCACTGCCATTAAAGCAATCACTAAAACCGATTTTCTGTTCATAAAAACTCCTATGATTATTTTATTGTTTTTATATTGTACATCATTATGAGACATTTTTGCATTTATTATTAATGGAAAGGTATAAACCCTCTAAATCCCCAACTAAAAATATACTGTTCCCCTAAATAACTGGAATTTTTGACTCCGGTATTATACTTAGTATCAGAAAAATCGCGGATATACTGAAAAGAAAAGCGCCAACACGTAAGGTTAAATTCAGCCCCTGCAATAAAACTACACGGAGAAGTACTCTGTACATTAATAATATCACTAGGATTATATACATTTATACCTATTCCGCTAAAAATAGATAAGGTAAAAAATGGCATTCCAAATGCCGGAATTTCCTCAAAAGCAGGAAGATTTAATCTTGCTAAAACAGGAAACTGTAAAAATTGCGGAATTATCTTACCGCCAGAAAGATATGCAAATCCGGTTTGTAAACCTAAATAACGAGATAGACGTAATTCTACATCTCCGCCCCATTTAGTAATTATACTTTTATCTTCACTTTCATCTTCAATTTTATCTTCACCTCCACCTCCGCCAATCCAACCGCTAATGCTCAAACCGGCGTTATCCAAAAAATTTTGTTTTGCGGTTGCCATTGCGACTTGCCGATCGATTTCCATCTTCGTCAACCCCGCTAAATTGCGTCCTTTTCTGTCATAACCATTTCTGTCATAACCGTCTCTGTTATAACCATTTCTGTCATAACCATTTCTGTTATAACCGTCTCTGTCATAACCGTTTCTGTCATAACCATCCTTGTAACCATCTTTGTTATAACCGTCCCACGTGTAACCATATTTGTCATAACCGTTTCTGTCGTAACCGGATATGTTCCACCCGTCTTTCGTGTAACCGTCCGCTTCAAGCGGGGAAATTTTGATGTAGCCAGCGTTTGCTGCAATATTAACATCTCTGCCGTTCACACGTCTAATTGTCACCTTCAGCGTGTCGGTTATGTCGCGCACCGGAACATTAAAAAACACGCAAGACTTGCTGGCACTCAACGGACGGGTATACGCCATAGCTAATATCTGGTTTGTTAAATTTACGGTAGCTGTACCGATAGTTTTTCCCTTATCATTATCAAGCCTTGTTTCAATGACAAAGGTTCGGCTTCCGTCTTTGTTCCATTTGGCAAGACTCCATGTGTCGCCCAAGGTTTTGTCTTTGTCGGCTTTATACCCCGCAGTCTGCACAGCATATTGCCTGGCAAGCCCTTCCGCATAACGGGCATCCGTCCACACCGCATAGTCCCATCCCAACTGCGCGTAGCCGGATGTTCCCAGCTCCGCGTCCAGCTTCGCCAGTTGAGCCGCATAGTTTTTTTCCGCCGCCTCCACCTTCGCCATCTGCGCCGCATAGTCGTTCACCAACCGCGCCAGTGCGTTTCTTCCATTCGCCTCCGCCTGCTCAAGCAACGATTGTATCTTGTCAAATTCTGCATTGATGTCTCTCAAGCCCCGTGTTATGGTTTCAAGCCCCTTTTCAAAATCCGCGAGCATAAGCGGTATAACCTCCATCGCCTGAGTGCCGACAGTAGTAATAGCAGTCTCCATAGCTATAGTCCCTTTTACAAGGTCTTGATTTCCAAACGGCTTTACCACAGGATCATAAATGATTTCAAAAGGCGGATGTTCCGTAAAAAAGGTGTCATAAGAGTTTTCGGTTTCTCTCAACTGCGCTATCATTTGCCGCTGTCTTGCAAGCAGGGTCTTTTGTTGTCCCAACAAAGTATCCCGCTGTTTCAGTAAATCCGCCTGTTGTTTTTTAACGGCTTCCGATTGAATTTTGAACTGGTTAAGAAATGCATCTTGCAAATCTTTTACCGCTCTGTTGCCGGATTCCTGTCTTAGCCTGCTGGCTTCTTTCTGGGCATCGTATTGTTCCTGCCGTTTTCGCGCGTCGGTGCCGATGTTCCCGGTCGCCGCCATTTTAATTTCCGGCGCTTTGAACTCCGGCGCTTTGATTTCCGGTATTTTTATATCCGGCATGGCAAGATTTATTTTTGGCGCCTGGTAAATATCTGTCTGATACGCCGCAACCCGCCTGGCAGCTTCCGCCAATGTGGGGTCAAGTTGACTGGCCTGGTAGGTGTAGAGCCTCTTTTCAAACCCCGTGGCGGTATCGCTCTTTGCTACTGCATTCAGGGCGGCTAACTCGTTTGACAACGCCGCACGGGTAAGTTCGGTTTTTGTCAGTTCTGTTGGCGTAACGCCCATTTTTTGCATTAAAAATAAAGAGGCGCGGCGCACGGCTCTTAAATCGTTCAATTCAACATCGGAAACGATTTCCGAAAATGATCCCACTGTCGATTTGTCGGCGGTTTTGGTGACATTGATGTGCAGGGCGAAGCCATTGGATGACTTGGTAATGGTTCCTTCCATGATATAATCGGGATCGGGCAAATGCCCAAGATCCAGTCCCGCTTTCGAATTGTCATCATAATGACCTGACCTCAATAATTCGGCGTATTGCTCATTACGGCTTTCCTCTGTAGATGTTGAAA
>Ga0268262_10001241_pt1 | contig 31996 bp, 35 predicted proteins | sample TergutNc150P3_FD_190354 | JGI IMG/M metagenome (GOLD analysis project Ga0268262, IMG submission 190354) | Nasutitermes corniger P3 segment gut microbial community from laboratory colony in Florida, USA - Nc150 P3 (SPAdes) (version 2) | ecosystem: Host-associated > Arthropoda: Insects >... | reverse complement strand
TGACAACAAGTTATACCCGTGTTATACTATTAAACATGAAAACTGCAATATCTCTTTCAGATGAGTTATTTGAGAAAGCGGAAAAAACCGCTCGTTATATGGGAATGCCAAGAAGCCGCTTATTTGTTGTAGCTCTTGAGGATTACATCAGCAAACACAATGGAGAGATGATAACAAAAAAATTAAATGAGGTATATGAAAAAATAAATCATGATGAATTCACAAAGGATTTGGACGTAGGACTTGAATCATTAAGGAATTTGACAAAAAATGACACGTGGTGAGTTATGGTGGGCTGATTTTGGCATACCATTCGGCAGTGAACCTGGGTATAAACGCCCTGTTTTAATAATACAAAATGATTTTTTCAATAATAGTAAAATAAATACTACAATAGTAATCCCATTAACAACAAACCTGATATTGGCGGACGCGCCCGGGAATATACTTATTACCAAACGTGAATCAAAATTAAAAAAAGACTCCGTGATAACATTATCGCAAATTGAAGTAATAGATCGGCAAAGGCTTATTGAAAAGATTACAAAACTTGACAGATCAATAATTGAAAGGATAGAAAATAATATCTTGTTCATTTTAGGAATAAATAAAATCTAATTTTTAAAACACGATAACGAACAAAAACCCTTGATCTTCCTTTGTGTTCTTTGCACCTTTGTGATCTTTGTGAGAAAATCTTGGCGAAGTAATGCAAATGCTTGTTGATTTGTCATAGAAAGAATATTTGGTAAAAATTCAAGTTCCATGGCAAAACTCCTTAGTTAAAAAGCCGAAAGATTTTTAATCAACACAGCAGAATCACTAATCCGCCTCATAATCCACCCCTTCAACATCAAACCCATGCACTTCCATAAAATCATGCTTAAATCCGTCTATGTCAGTCTCCGTAAACACGTTTTCAGGCGTTACAGCCGCCATTTTTTGCGTAACGGCTTTTTGTACGTCTTCGCGCATTTCCCAATCGTCAATGCGGATGCGGTTTTCACTGTCTGTGGGGACTGAACTTGCGTTGTTGACGGCGTTAGGTGAATAGAGAAAGTCGCGGTAAAGACGGGTTATTTGTTCTATACAGCCTTCGTGAAGACCCATGTCTTTCATTACTTTGAAAAGACATGAAACATAAAAGGGGATAATCGGTATTACCGCGCTTGCGCGGGTAACTACGGCTTTATTTACGGAAACCCACGCGCCGCCAATTTTTTTCTGTTCTTTAAACTTTTTATTTATTTCGCGGCAGGCGCGTTCAAGGTCTTCTTTTGCCTTACCGATGGTTCCGTTTTTATAAATAGCCCACGACAATTCAGGGCCTATGTAAGTGTAAGCGACAGTACGGGTCTGTGGCGAAAGAAGCCCTTCATGATCTAAAGCATCCATCCACAATTCCCAGTCTTCGCCGCCCATAACTTTCACTGTGTTGAAAATTTCTTCCTCATTTGCAGGTTCCGCCTCCGCCGTACTAAATGTCCCGTTCATCATGTTAAGAGTCTTGCCGCAAAAGGCATTGCCAATCGGTTTAATTACAGATTTGTACATAACGCCTGTCTTGGGATCTTTTCTTACGGGAGAAGCGAGCGAATAAACAAATAAATCGATCTTTGCAGGTATGCCGACCTTGCAAGCGGCTTTTTTGACTTCTTCGGCTGTTTTAGATTTTACTTCATCAGAAAAAGCGTCGCCGTTCAATGAGATTGAAACAAGCCCCGCCTTTGCAGTTTCCTTGTCAAATGTCTGATTATTGTAAAAGCCTGATGTGCCTGTTCGCTTTTCCGATGGTTCATTCTCAAGAGAGACGCCGATTGTGACGGCTTTGTATCCAAATCCGGCGCAGATACGGCTGGCAAGACCGTATCCGTTAGAACAGCCAACTACTAAAACAAGTTTTGGCGTGCCTTCCGCTGGAGATAAGTGTTTTTTAGCGTATTCAATTTGTTTTAGTACTCCGGCTGCGCACCCCGCAGGATGTGCGTTCAAACAGATATTGCTTCTAATCATCGGTTTTATTTGCATTTTTTTACTCCAATTTTACGCCATGACAGACGCAGTTATTTTTTTCCAACCAGACACATCCATTCCGCTTCTGCTGCAAGTTCGTCGCCGACATAAGCTTTACCCTGTTGTTTGACCATGTTAGGTGAAACCCGAAGATTCACAACCTCGCTACGGACTTCATCGCCGGGGCGAACCTGGCGGCGGAATTTTACCTTATCAACGCTTGCAAAGAAGAATAAAGCGTCGTCTCCAAGTGCGCCGATTTTTCTCAAACCCGCGCCGCCGGATTGCGCCATTGTTTCAACAAGGATCACGCCCGGCACGACCGGGTACTCAGGGAAATGGCCTTTAAAAAAATATTCGTTCTCGGTAAATTTGCGCTTTGCAATAATCTTTTCGTTTGAGGCTTCGATAATTTCATCGACAAAGAGAAAAGGCTCGCGGTGCGGCAGCAGGTTTTCAATCTCGTTCATTCCCTTTTACTCCTTTGATTACTAACCGTTGTATTTTTTAAATACTACAACACCGTTGTGTCCGCCGAACCCAAGCGAACCGGAAGCGGCTGCTGTTATTTCTCCGTATTGTACTTTATTGGGTACATAGTCCAGGTCACATTCGGGATCGGGGTTGTCAAGATTTATTGTAGGCGGATAGAAACCGTCGCGCATTGCAAGAATACAGGCAATGGCTTCGATGCCTCCTGCGGCGGCGATACAGTGACCGTGCATACTCTTGGTACTGGAAATTTTCATTTTATACGCGTGATCTCCAAAGGCAGTTTTTATCATTTTTGTTTCCGTTGGATCGTTAATTTCCGTTGACGTGCCATGGGCGTTATAATATTGAATATCTTCGGGTTTAAGTTCCGAGTCGGCAAGGGCCATTTTTATCGCGTTTGCGCCGCCGTTTCCTTCCGGGTCAGGCGATGTTATGTGATACGCATCGGCTGTCGCCCCGTATCCTGCAAACTCGGCAATAATTTTAGCGCCGCGGGCTTTAGCGTGTTCTTCGCTTTCCAGAATCAGAATGCCGGCTCCTTCTCCCATTACAAAGCCGTCGCGATCCGCGTCAAAGGGACGGGACGCTTTTTCAGGCTCATTACACCTCTTGGTAGAAAGCGCCTTAAGCATTTGAAAGCCGCCGTATGCAAACTGAACAATAGTAGCTTCTGTTCCGCCGGAAATAATCACATCACAGCGTCCGGCGCGGATTAAATCAAGCGCCTGCCCCAAAGCGTCGGTTCCTGAAGCGCATGCCGTAACCTGAGTGAAAGCGGGGCCTTTTGTGCCAAACATCATGGAGATGTTTCCGGCGGCTTCGTTGGGAATCATCATGGGAATGGTTAGGGGCAGCATCCGCTTGGGACCGTCGTTGAATAATTTTTTCATTGATTCCGTAACAATTTCAAATCCGCCGATACCATTGCCAATTACAATTCCTGTTTTTTCAGCGTTGCATTTTACCGGACGTTTGCCTTCCGCATTAGCGTCGCCCATTAGTCCGGCCTGAGTCAGGGCCTGAGCCGTGGCGGCTGTCGCAAACTGCGTAAAGCGGCACATTTTTCGCGCTTCTTTTTTATCCATCCATTGAGTTGGATCAAAATCTTTTACTTCACCGGCTATTGTTACGTCAAATCCGGCAGTATCAAAAGAGGTAATTTTCCCAATGCCGCTCTTTCCTGCTTTCAGCGCAGCGCAAAAATCTTCAACATTATTTCCAATGGGCGAAATAACTCCCATTCCCGTTATTACAACTTTTTTCTTCACTTTCTTCTCCTAAAAAAACATTCCGCCGTCTACGGGCAGGACCTGCCCTGTAATATATGATGAAACATCGGAAGCGAAAAAAAGCGCCGCATTGGCGACATCTTCAGGCTTTCCGGAACGCTTCAATGGAACAACCTCAAGCATTTTTTGTTTGATCTCTTGCGGTAAAACCGCAGTCATATCCGTTTCAATAAAACCGGGCGCTATTGCATTCACGCGCACTCCGCGGCTTGCCACTTCGTTAGCCAAACTTTTTGTTATGCCGATTAAACCCGCTTTGCTTGCGGCATAATTTGCCTGCCCGCCATTGCCGTGAATACCGATAACGCTTGACATATTTATAATTGAACCGGTACGTTTGCGAATCATGTCTCTTGCCACAGTGCGGGCTGTAAAAAACGCCGCTGACAGGTTTACATCTATTACTTTCTGCCACTCTTCATGAGACATTCTGAGTGAAAGATTGTCTTTTGTAATCCCCGCGTTGTTTACAAGTATGTCAAACCCTCCAGATTGTTTTATCGCATTTTCTATAACATTATCTACTTCATTTAAATTGCTTAAATCAGCTATGATCCAATGCAGCTTGCCTGCGGCTTTTTCAACACATTCGCGTAAATCTTCCGGTTCTTTTGTACTAAGCCCCCAGACTTCCGCTCCTGCCGCAAGAAAACAGCTTGTAACCGCTTTGCCTATCCCTCGGCCTGCTCCTGTAATCAGCGCTTTTTTTCCGTTTAAGTCCACATTAAAACTCCTTTAACCGGCAGAATTTATATTTGCAATATCATCGGCTGTTCCGGCTGCAAAAACAGGAATCCCACTGCCATCGGCGGGCGTTGAATCTTTCCAGAGACCCTGCAGCACTTTACCGGGACCGACTTCAAGACAGGCTTCATATCCGCAGGCGGCGATAGACGCTTCTTCTTCCACCCAGCGAACAGGGCTTGTTATCTGCAATAAAGCGAGTTTTTTCGCTTCATCGCCCGAATTAATTTTTTTGCCCGTAACATTGGAAAAAACAGCAATTACAGGATCGTGGAATGTGACCGCTTCCAATGCCGGGCGGAAAGCTTCCGCGGCATCAGCCATAAGCGGCGAATGAAAAGGACCCGCTACCTGTAAACGCAATACGCGCCTTGCGCCCGCCGCCTTAAAACGGGTTTCCGCTTCAGCTAACGCGGCGGCTGTTCCGCTTACCGCCAATTGTTTGGGCGAATTGATATTGGCGGCATATAAATCTTTTAATCCTTCTTTGTTCCAATTTGCAATCAATTCTTCAACTTGAGATGGAGCAAGACCGACCACAGCCGCCATACCCGGCGCGGCAGCAGCGTCGCCGCCGCTTAATTCGCGAAGATGATCGCAGGTTTTTTGCATTGCTTCGCCTCTTGCCTTGATAAGGCGGAAACAGTCAGCCGCGCTGATTATACCTGCGTAAACAAGCGCGGAATATTCGCCAAGACTGAAACCGGCGCAGGCGGCTGGACTATAACCTTTACTTTTAAGGAATTCCGCCGCCGCCAGATTAGCGGCAGTTATCGCAGGCTGGGAGACATCTGTGCGCTTTAAGGTGTCGGCATCGGACTGAAGAAGCTCTTTTACGTCTTTACCAAAAATTTCTGATGCCGTATTAAAAAGCTGCTTTACAGAGTCAGATTCAAGCAAATCTATCGCCATACCTGAATACTGCGCTCCCTGTCCGGGAAACAAATATACAACGTTATTTTTGTTCACATCTACTCCTTGATTACTGGTTTATCATATTTGACAAACCAGTACAATCGGAATTCGCTGACAATTTTAAATTGTCAGCGAATAAACTCTTACCAAATTATTATATTTCCGCCGTAGGTAAGACCGCCGCCAAACCCTACTGTGAGGATTAAATCCCCTTTCTTTAACTTGCCGCTTCTGTTCATTTCGTCTAATGCAATTGGAATTGACGCTGATGAAGTATTGGCGTATTCTTCAATATTTAAATAAATTTTTTCCGCCGGAATGTGGAGTCTTCTTCTTGCGGCTTGAATAATCCGCGCGTTAGCCTGATGCGGAACAATCCATGCAATATCATCAATGCTGATATTTCCCGCTTTCATAAGATCATCTATTGTTTCGGCTATTGCTCCTACCGCGAAGTTATACACTTCCTGCCCGTTCATTTCGACGTAGACCGGCAAGTCAATAGTTTCCCCTTTTTTAAAAGGATTTCGCGTGCCGCCTCTTCGCATAACAAGGCTTTCACTGCCTGAACCATCCGCGCGTAAAATTGAATGTAAAACGCCCCGGTTGGAAGACAGTGGCTCTGCGGCAGTTTTTTCTATCACAATAGCTCCGGCGCCATCGCCAAATAAAACACAGACTTTCCTTTCATTCCAATTGATCATTTTACTTAAAACTTCGGAGCCGATTAAAAGCGCGCGTTTACGTTCAGAATTGACACTCAAAAGACCTGCGGCAGTCTCAAGCCCGTAAACAAAACCGGTACAGCCTGCGGTAATGTCCATTGCGGCGGCTTTTTTGGCTCCAATCCTATCCTGTACAATACAGGCTGTAGACGGAGTTCCAAAATAATCCGCCGAAGCTGTAGCCAAAATAATCACATCAATTGATGCGGCTGCCTTCGCCGAGGCTTTGTATTTTTCCGCAGGATCGTCGCCTGTATAACCCTCAGCCATGGCAAGGGCGTTTATTGCCGCTTCCGCCGCCAAATCGCTGCATGCGACAGATTCATCCGCGATATGGCGATTACCAATCCCGGTATGCGACCTAATCCACTCATCGGTCGTATCGACCCGAGTTGTTAATTCTTCATTGCTGACCTTCCTGGGCGGCACAGCTTTCCCTGTTCCAATAATTTCAATAGACATAATCATATTATGATAATTTTTGACAATTTATCATACTCCTAATGTTTACAAATTTCTTGATTTTGTCAAGATGTAATTTTGACACATGTATTTTTTTTAGGTTGCAAAATTTAAAAATAATACTATGGATTGTAAAAATGAACAAATAAAAATCAACTGACAAAATTTTATATTTAGTGTATAATTTAAGCATAATTATTTTTGAAAAACCGGAAGGAAAAAATGCCAACTGAAAACTCTGATAGACGGACTATTTATCGTCAAAGAAAGAAAAGCGGATGTTGCCCAAGATGCGGGGGCAAGGTAAATAAAAGAAGTAAATATATCTATTGTGATGACTGTCGGGAATTTTTTAGGAATTACAATAATGAAACATCGGAAAAAATAAATAAGATACGGAAAAAACGCTATGATCTGCGGAAAAAGAAACATCAATGTCCCCGCTGCGGTAAAGCCCTTGGTAAAAAATACAATAAAATAATTTGCGAGGATTGTTTAAAAAAGCAATATAAATATAATTACGGAAAAAAAAGGCCAAACAGAAAATAAGCTGATTTAACCGTTTATAATAAAGCAAGCTCAGTTATCAGACAAGTCTAATTTACTTATTAAATATTTTAATGTTACAATCCATTATGGAAAACCCGTACTTGACGCATTACAAGTCCTGCCGCCTATGCCCGCGAAACTGCGGAGTTGACCGCCTTGCGGGGGAGATTGGCTTTTGCGGGGAAACTTCCGAATTGCGAATAGGGGCGGCGGTAATTCACAAAGGCGAAGAGCCGCCGCTTGTCGGGACCGGAGGTTCAGGAACAATATTTATCAGCGGCTGTAATTTAGGGTGCGCTTTTTGCCAAAATTACCAGATTTCGCAAGGCGAAGATTTAAACGGCTTAAAAAATGCCGCAAGTCTTGGCAGAACCGTATCTGTGCAGGAGTTTGCGGGTATATGCGCCGCGTTATGTGAAAAGGGAGCGGAAAATATCAATATTGTAACGGGGAGCCACGCAGTACCGGGACTTATTGAAGGATTTATTGAAATGCGAAAGGCGGGCGTACAGCTTCCGGTACTGTGGAATTCATCCGGTTATGACGGCATGGAATCGCTGGAATTGTTAAAGGACTATGTTGATATATACCTTCCCGATTTAAAAACTCTGGATAGCGAAGTATCGGCAAAATTTTTTAACGCGCCGGATTATCCTGATGTTGCGGCTACTGCTGTTTTAAAAATGATTGAATTAGCGGGCGGAAAATTCCCTAAAAACGCGCGTGAAAAAGTTATTATCAGACACCTCATTTTACCGGGTTATCTTGAATCTACGCGTTCCGTCCTGCGTTGGTTTACGGATAATGTAAAAGATCACGCTATGCTTTCCCTAATGACGCAATATACGCCTATTCCAAACAGAAGACGGCAAATGCCGCAGCGTTTTTTATCGGCGGAAGAATATAAAACGGTTATTAAATGGCTTGATGAATTTAAAATAGAAGACGGTTTTTGTCAGGAGCTTGTTACCGGCAGCGATTGGCTGCCGGATTTCAAGCGTCATAATCCTTTTTCATCGGAACTTTCTGTGCCGGTTTGTCTACCAGCCAAACTTTAACCCAAAGTTTACGCCAAAGCCTTTGCCTGTCCAACTATCAGTAAATGTCTGAGATCTAAGATCACCGCCAATATCAAGTTCAAATGCTTTTACATTAATAGCTATACCAATACTGTTTATATATATACGATCTGTGTAATTAACTCCGGCTTTAACCAGAAGAAAGTTAGCCAAATTTAAACATGCATTAAGACCCCATTCCCAGGAAACCGGGTCATGATAAAGTTTGTTATAGCAGAGTCCGAATACCGGACTTACTGTAAGCAGTTTGATCCCGAATAAAGGACGCCAATCCAGCCGTGCAACAATTTTAAAAGGACGGGTTACTTCAATTTCTTCTGTTCCGGTGTAAGGTTCATTGTTAGATGAGTCAAAAGAAGAAAGAAAACCATTTCCATTATCGTCGCCGTTAAAAAGCTTTATTGGTTCATTGCTGCCAAATCGTCCGTCTATCTGCGTATAATCTGAAATTTTTGACGCAATAAGCGGAACATGGACAAAGTTTAAACTAATGTCAAAATCCAAAAACGGAAGTATCTTGCTTAATCCAATTTCCTTGGCAAGCGGATATTCGAATCCAACATTAAAATCAAACCCCGGCTTTGCCGTTAAGCTGAAATTATCAGTATTATCCAACGGAAATCCGGTATACAACCGTATACTATAATCAATACACATTACAGTATTTCCGTCCGGATAATCCAGTGTATACACAAGCCCTGATGTTGATTCAGGCGGCGGCGTTATATAAGCAAGCGTATAGAATAATGAAGGATTAATATTTATCTTTAATTTCTTCACATTAAAAAACGTGTTTATTGTCGCCGAAGCAAACAAGGCGCCGCTTATATCTGAATTTTCCTGAACAGCTTCGCTAAGAGTCAGCATACTTCCCGGAAGGGCAAGGACGCCTATTGCTTCCATATTTGTAGATAAACCAAAACCCCATCCTTTTTTGGTTTTAATAGAAAAATAAAACGGAGTAACGTTTAAGCCCATATTTAAATTAAAACCATCTGACAATTTATCAATATCAATATTAATTACATCCTGAAAAACTTCACTTATTGATAAAAAATTATTTGCGAAATCCAGGTTAAAATTCATAATACCTATTTCAAAAGATCGCTCTTGTATCCCAAATGGTTTCTTCTGTCCTATCGCAAGCGGATCATTATCAAAAGAATCAACATTATCCGCATAAAGGCAGAAGGAATGAACAAAAAGAAAAATAATTAATAAAGTTATAAATTTTTTCATGTCAATACTCCTTTTAAAAATCCAGTCTATATTTTATTTTGGCGGAAAAGATTACTTCGGTAGCGTTAAATTCCCTTGGGAACTTTAAAGTGTCGCCATCATGAAATCTTAACTTGAAATTTGGCGTAAAAGGCCAATTTTCGGGAGCATTTATCTTCTGCATATCATCTTCACTAATAATAAACGGAATTGAATCATCAGTTAATGTATTTACAATTTCGATACCATCGCTGCCTTCAGGTTTACTCCAGACAATTAAGTCGGCGCCGCTAAAGGGATTAGCAGTGAACTTCATTTCCAGCTTCAAACTTTCAATAATATCAGCTATGATGTTTTCCGCGTCCGGACTATCTCTGCCAAAAAGATCATTCTCTGAACTGAATAAAGCGTCGTCAGGGAAAGATATTTCCGCTCCCTCTTTATTGGCTCTCAATACAATGGGAAGCCAAATAACAGCCTCAACCTTTATCTGACCGCCTTGCAAATCGCTAAATTCAAGCTCTTCACCTGCAGGGATATAAACTCTGAAAGAAACAGCCATATCTTTTCCGTTTAATGGAAGGTCAATAGGAAAGCCGCCTTCAGGCGGTACTGTTGCAGTATAGCCGTCATCCTTCCAGGCATCAATATCAATTGTTATGTTGTCATCAGTGACATTAACTTTTTCATTATATTGTATTTTCTCTGTCAATGTTCCGTCTTCTTCTATTGTATAAAATTTGATATCTACTCTTATTTTATTTACAATTTTGGAACCGGAAAAATAAAGTTTAATCAAATGTCCTTCAAATTCAAATCCGTCTAAAAGCGAACCTATACTTGAAAATGGCACTTCTCTGGGCTCATCAGATTTTATTATATATTTGTTTTCAGTAAGCGTGACAGGGTGATTAACCAAATCGCCTAATATGTCCCCTAATTCAATACCTGGTAAATCCGGAAGTACCGGCGCTGATATATTTAAATCAAAATCCTGATTAAAAAGTTCCATGTGCACTAAAAATGTAAAATCTTCCGTGTTTTCACAGGATAAAATTGTCACGCCTTCCGTATTACTTTCGTTAACTGCCTTATCAAGTATATCCGTGAACATTTTTCCGATTTCTACTTTTTCTTTAAATTGAACCGAAGGAGAACCATGAATTTCTATTGCTGTAGGTATAGTAAACTCACACGCAAAGAAGCTAAGTACCAACAGAGACAAAACGATAAAAATGACTCTTTTTTTCATATTTTATACCTCTCTAACTAATATAACCCATATTCATGATAATGTCTAGTTTTAGATTTATTTTTTGCCTTATTTGGCGCGCTGCCGCCGTACTTCATACAGCAACACTCCCGCCGCTACCGATACATTGAGCGAATCAATTCTGCCGGATGAGGGTATTCCCGCCATTCTATCGCATTTTTCGCGCAAAAGACGGGAAATGCCGCCGCCTTCACTGCCCAGAACTAGCGCTATTCTGCCACTTAAATCCAATTTGTAGACAGGCTCGCCCTCCATTTCGGCGCCGTAAATCCAAAAGCCGGCTTCTTTTAAATCTTCCATTGCGCGCACAAGATTGGGGGTCTCTGCCTGAGCGACCCAAGAAACGGCGCCTGCTGATGTTTGGGAAATTATCGGAGCTTGTTTCGCATTCCGGCGATTCCGGCTGATTACCAAATCAACCGCAAACTGATCGCAGCAGCGTAAAATTGCGCCGTAGTTATGCGGGTCTGTAATTTCATCAAGAATCAGAACGAGCGAATCCTTGCGAGCCGCAGGGTCGTCGCACTCTCCAAGTTCGGCGATAAAATTTTCAAGGCTGATGTCTGCGCGGCCTGAGGCGTCTTCAACTTGCAGGGCGATACCCCGGTTGTCAGGAGCGATACCATCCAAGTCAAATGTACCGGTGCGCTCTAAGCGGATTTTATTGTTGACTGCGAGTGTTACAATTTCCTTAGCACGAGGACCGGCTTTTGCGACAAGCAGGGGGCCGCATGATTGCCCCGATTTAATTCTTTCCTCAATGGCATGAAAGCCCGTTAAAAATGTCATATTGTTTCTGTTTTTTCAATTTCCGTTTTTTTTGCATAAGTCGATCTTTTTGACCCCATTAATATGGAAATAGGCTCCATTATTGGGATGTTTTCGCATACAATTTTAATTATAACCATCATGGGAACGGCAAGAATCATACCGGCAAAACCCCAAATGTAACCCCATATTGCTACGGCGGCAAGCACCACAATGGGTGATATTCGCACATTATCACCGATAATTTTTGGATCAAGCACATAAGTTATCAAGTTGGTTCCAAGTATAATTGCGACAACCAAAATAATAGGTCCCGGCTCGGGCCAGAACTGGAGAAGGGCGAAGAAGGAAACTATAACGCCGTTAACTATACTGCCAAAAGTCGGTATAAAATTCATAATGAACTGGATTACCCCCCAAACAATGGCAAATTCCAATTTTGCAAAACTCAGGAGAAAAGCAAGAGCTACGCCGTTTGCCAGTGAAATAACAAACTTTGCCGCCAAATAACGCGCAACTTGGGATATAATATCGTTTCCCATACGGTCTATACGCGCAATACGGTTCTCGAATGCAAGTAGTAATTTTTCTCTAAAGAAGCTTGCTTCTAATAATAGAAACACCATAAAAAGTACAACTAACACCGCACCTGAAATAAATTTTAAAAATATACTGGAAAAAGAAATTGTAAAGTTTCTGACAAAAGTACGAATCGCCTCCTGCCCCCACAGGTTTTGCCAAAAGCTTAATTCTTCATTGTTTTGAAGATCCAGTAACCGCGCCAGCCAATTATAAATATCATTAAAGCGTTTTTCGTAATTTGAAAAATGCATAACGATCATTCTTCCCGATGAAAAAAGCACCATTCCCAGAATGTACATTCCGGTAATAATGATGAAAACAACCAGTAGAATGGATAAAAATAACGGACAGTGAATTTTTTCCATTGCTTTTATCAACGGATACATTACAAATGCAAGTAACGCAGCGATTGTAAACGGTAAAATTACCGTTGAAGCTATTTTTAATACTGCCGCCGTAAAAATTACGCAAATAAAAACCATCATAAAAAAAACGGCGCGTCCGGAATGAAAAGTTTTTAGTACTTTATTCATATTAATAGTATGTCATAAATTACAAAATTAAGCAATGGTAAAAAAAAATGCTTGACCCTGAACCAAAAAATTATTATTTTTATATTAGCTGATGATAGAGTTTAGATGAGTTCATCAATTTCTACATTCATTTAATCATCTATACAATCGTACATTTCATGTAATGCCTGCTGTCTATCATCAGCACCCCCCGGGTTTCCTCACCTCCTTTTCCCGGGGGGATTTTTTTTTTAAATTTGCAAACGCATTCCAAAAGTAAAGCCGTAACATTGACTGATAAAATCATACATTCCGGTTAAATCAAATTTGATGAAAGGAAGATTTATTGAGAATCCGCCAAATGCCCGGAAACTCCAGCCTGTTACATCTTTAGTTGATGAGAAACCATCTTCATCAATATTACTGAGACCAAACTCTCCCATTGACTCTATTACATCGCTAAGATCAACTGGGTCTCCGTTATCGTCTATCACATGTATTTGTGATGTTATTCCGTATCCTGCAGTTGACCATGCATAAGATGCGCCTAAGCCCAAGTATGGGGTTATAACCAATACTTTAATAGAAGCCTGAGCTTTTAAATCCAGGGATTTTGTTTCCCAATTAAGTCCTAAAGTCGGAGTCGGTATAATAAGCGTTCGGTTGTCAATTATTTTAAATGATAATTCATCCATACCGGGCACCGGCATTGATATGCCTCCCTTTAAATAGTTAAAACCGCCGCCAACTGATAATTTAAACGGAAATGTTTTTCCTTTGATCAGGGCGTATCGTATATCGGCGCCGACGAGAAGATAATCCATTGTAAAATCAGGAATATCCGTACTTAACAAGCCGTTAATAAAATCGGGAGTAAAATGTAAATACCCAAATTTAACGCCGATGTCAAAAGGAAGTATGAATCCTCCTATTCTGGCTTCAACGGTGTAGCCAGGTAATGTAAAGCCGCCTATGTTTACGTTATCCGGCAAATCAACGCCGAACATTTCCAGTAATCCGTTTAAACAGCCAAAGTTCATAGTTGTAAATCCGGTAGAAACTCCAACGCCAAAATGAGGCGGAAGCGCAAAGAGCTGTCCGATATAGGCATCAGACCAATTTAACCCCATTGTTGAATTAAATGGTAATGATTGCGCTAATGCATCTGTAAAATCATCAACTTTGTCTTTTAAATCTTCAAGTCCAAATTCCGGCAAATCAAAGTCAGAAAACACAGGCATAGCGATTAATAAAAATATTACAGCACATAAGCATAATATTTTTCCGAATTTATTCATTTTGTCCTCCTATAATAATTTTATATTTGAATGTCGACATAAAACGCCGCTTATTTTCAATATATCACAAAAATAAAAAAAAATCGTGTATTTAGATTTAAAACAAAGGTTTTTTTACTTATCATAAAATAATTTATTATGACAAAAATAATGATTATGTCAACCTGGAAATTTTTTACAAGAATTTCTCATAAAAAAAGGGCTGACCCGGAGGAATAGAGGGCAGCCCTTAAATTGCGATTTTTCTATCTTAGAAACTGAACTTTAAATCAACATAGAATACGTTGGTGAGCAGAGAATTCTTATTAGGATCGCTTGAGTCTTTATAAGCTCCTTTTTTATCGGCCATGTCATAATTGATTATGTCGCCGATTTCAAGAAAAGTTCTGCTGTCTAAATTAAACTTGACAGAGGGTCTGGCGCTGAATACCGAATAATCATCATCCGCGCCTTTTTTCTTAGCAACATTTGCGAAACCTCTCCGTTCCCATTGATTTTCAGGATTAGAAGAACCAAATTTACTCCGTCCGCCCATGAAGTACACCAAATCCAGCCGAGGTACGATCTTGTTAAAGGAATATGATAGCCATGGATTAAAGAGCAGGCCGGGGTTAAACTCGTCGGGACGGCTATACAGGAACTGTACCGCATTAAGACCGAAATTAAGATTATCAATTTTGTAACCAAAAGTCTCGGAAACCATAATGTTTCCTTTGTTATCAAAATCCTGAAGATGATCAAAAGTACCTACCATAATAGCGGTAAGGTTCTTTACGGCAAGAAGCCGGAATTCGGCTTGTAAGAACATAGACTCTTCACGTCCGCCGTATCCGTAGTTATCCTGATTGCGGTTAATTGCCCATCCGGCTTTGTTTTGGGTGCGGAAAATAGTGTTAATACGGAAAATATCCGGCAGGGTATAGGCAATGTTGAAAGTGTATTTTACATCTTCAAGATTAAGCGTAAGATCCCCGAAATTGGGCAGACGAGGACTGCCATTAGCGCTGCCATCAGCGTTTATAGGTTGATATGACAACCAGTTATTGGCTCCGCTGCCCTGCTGGCTGATGACATACGCGCCAACACCAAAAATCAAACCTTTCACTGGTTCTGTCTTGAATAATAAACCCAGGCCCTCGCCCGTATCATCATTCCACCACCAATCGGCGCTTGTCCATATACCTTCATCTATAAGACCGCCCGTTAGGGTTATCTTGTTCTGTAAAAAACCTACCCAACCGTAAAGATACGGCATGGAAAGATAGCCCGATTGATCCATTCTGCGTTGTCCCTGTAAGCGGAATCTTGCGCCGGCGTTTTTAGCTTCGTTGGTAAAAGACCCGTTCAAACGAAAACGGAAACCATTCGATTCTGAATCAACGCCGAAAGCTTTTAAATACAGATCATGGTCGTCATTGTCATCAACTACAATTCCCAGCCCGCTGTTCAGATAACCGTCAAATTTAAGTTCCTGCGCCCATAATCCTGTTGTTACAGACATTACAAGCAGCAGCGCCGTGGTAAATCCAAAAATCTTGATACTTTTCATTTTTTTCTCCTTATCTCTGTCTTTATGTTATATCATGAAAATTACGGAAGGGAAACAGCCAACGACTGCATTAATCCCCTGCCAATTTTTAAGTTACAAACAATCACAGAGAAAAAAAGCTGTTTAATTAATTTCTGATTTTTTAAACCGTTTTTTAACAGAATAAATAATTTATTAACCCTTTTTTTTCATTATTTTTAAAAAAATTAAATTAGGGATCGCTTAAGAACTACTTGATCTCATTACATCGGCGTATTACGATTAATTGTCCTGTGTCAGGAACCGTGCGAACATGCGCCGCCCAACCCCGCCAGGTCCGGAAGGAAGCAACGGTAAGCGGATGTATGCTGCGCCGCGGTATTCCTGGCACAGGGCGCTTTATTCCCAATAATAAATCAGTCATGCTTATACCTGATGCCTGTTATTAATTATCTTGTTAAAAGCCTTTATGTTTTAAATCATTTACAATTCTTAAATAGATATTGGGAATTTTCATGTCAAACGGATCTTTCAACATAACATCAACAATTTGTCCATGGGATATTCCGCCTGCTACTTTGGTAATATTATTTCCCCATCTTGCGGAATATTCGCTCACCAGGCCGTCGTTTTCCCCTATTTCTTTTTTAATATAATTATAACTGGCGGCAAAAAGCAGATCATCCATAGCATTGTTCATTATTGAATAAATACTTTGATAGTATACCTTGTCATCCATTGTTACCGTTCTGTTAAATTCCTTCATATATGCCGTTGTTAAATCATAGCCTGCGGTATAGATATCAGGATATATATCGTTATACAATTTCACAAAATCTTCAAGACTTTTTTTTGCGGTTTTGGTATGGATAGTTTTTAAATTAAGAATCATATCCGCAAGAACCGCTCCATGATGCGGCGTTGATATTGTAGTCAGGCTTGCTACCTTGCTCCCATAGTTATATTTCCATATCAGACAACGAGAATCCAGGCCGCCTTTGGAATGCGCTATTATATTAACTTTTTCTTTCCCTGTTTCCTTCAAGATTTTATCTACGGTTGTTTTTAGCATTTCAGCGTTTGATTCAATAGTACCCCATGCGTCCGTATTTCCAAAATATATTTCCACGCCATTTTCTCTCAATATGTGCGGGATTCTGCCCCATGGGGCGGAGGCAACTCCACGATCACGCATGGCGATCCCATGAACCAATATAATGGGGTATTTCAAAGACAAGTTGTCAAAATGTTCCTGTTCTGTAAGGAGGTTATCTAAAACAACACCCGTTCCAACCCGCCCGGCCGGGAAAACTAGATTGTAACCGCTGTTCTCTGAAGCGTCGGCGGCGGGTTTTGAAACAGACTTACAGCCGCAAAATAAAAGAAACAACAGAGAAACAGTAATATATAGAATATAAGATCGCCTTATTTTCATTTTTATTATATAACAACTCATAAAAACAAAATGTTAATCCTTACATTATTATATAATAAATTCCCTAATTTATACCAGCCTTGCCGTGAATTTATTTAATGTGTGCGGAGTCTTCTTGAATAAATCCCTTTTCTACATAGTAATTAAATGTTATGATTACTTATGGCAGTTTCAGGGTATGAAGTAACCGCTTCCAAATACAGGCCAAAAACATTTGATGAGTTGGCAGGACAGGAATTTGTCGTCTCTACCCTTAAAAATTCGCTAAAAAACGGACATATTGCCCATGCTTATCTTTTTTCCGGCCCCAGAGGGTGCGGCAAAACAAGCGCGGCGCGTATTTTGGCGCGGTCGCTTAACTGCACAAACTCGGGCGAAGACGGTCCTTGCGGAGTCTGCGATAACTGTCTGGCGATAAGTAAAGGCGCCAGCATGGACGTAATCGAAATTGACGGAGCGTCCAATAATAAAGTCGATGAAGCGCGTCAAATTATTGACGAGGTGCTTTTTCCGCCGCAGACCGGCAAATACAAAGTTTACATTATTGATGAAGTGCACATGCTTACCAATCAGGCGTTTAACGCGCTGTTAAAAACCATAGAAGAGCCGCCGCCGTACATTGTCTTTATTTTTGCGACGACGGAATTGCACAAAGTTCCCGCGACAATAAAAAGTCGCTGCCAGCAGTTTAATTTCAGGCTGATACCTATTGAGACCATTCAGGAGATACTGAAGAAAATCTGCGCCGATAAGGGAATTACAGCCGAAGATGACGCATTGTTCTGGATAGCGAGGGAATCTACAGGCAGCATGCGCGATGCCTTTACCCTTTTTGATCAAATTGCGTCATTTTCCGCAGGCAGTATCCGCAGCGATGTAATCCGCGAAAAATTAGGCATAACCGGCCTTGAAAAACTAAACGCGCTTGCGGAAGCCTGCGCCGTAAATGATTCACCCTCGGCTTTCGCGCTGACGGATGAAATTCTGGGAAGCGGCGTCGCTATTGAGCAGTTTGTAATTGATCTTGCGGGCTTTTACCGCAGTTTGCTGCTGCTTAAAAACGGCGTAACAAGGGAATCGCTTTTAGGTTACCGTCCTTCCCTCTTTTCCGCAAAAGCGCTTGAAACCTACGATTCCATTCGTCTTGAACAGGCGCTTGATATTCTGCTTGACTGTTACCGTAACATTCGCTATTCAGTGTCGCCGCGCTTTGAACTTGAAACCGCTGTTTCAAAATTGACATGGTTAAGCAAATGGGTATCTCCTGCGGAACTTAAAGAAGCGGTTGATGACGCCCGCAGTGTCTTGGGTTTAGCGGAAAATCACATCAGCCCGGAAACATTCCGCAAACAGACTGCGGCAGTTTCACATAACGCGACGCCGTCTGCGGCGGCTTACGGCGGCGTTAATACCTCAGGCAGCCATGCCGCGCAGTTTCAATCATCAATGGGCGGTAATTCACTGGTGGATGAATTTAACCGTGTGATTGCGAAAAAAGACAACGCCGCCGTGTCTGAGACCGCGCCTGAGGAAGAAGACGTTCCAATGTGGGAATCGGTGCGTAAGACAGAAAACAAGAATCCGCCCGAAGTTGAAAATGTTCTTTCGATGATACCCGGAACTGTCGTTCCTGGAACTGTAATTCCATAAGTTACGGAGTAAATATGAATATTAATCCATTTGATATATTAAAAAACGCTCAAAAAATTCAGGAACAGATGAGCGGCTTTCAGGAAAAACTCGGGCACATAATTAAAACAGGCGCTGCCGGCGGCGGTCTTGTGGAGATTGACATTAACGGAAAGCTGGAAGTGCTTGCAGTGCGCATTGCGCCTCAGGCGACGAAAGGCGCGGATACGGAAATGCTTCAGGATTTGATAATGGCGGCTTTTACAGACGGCATGACAAAGGTAAAGGAAGCGGTAAGCAGTGAGACTGCCGCTATGGCCGGAGGCTTGAATATCCCCGGTTTTCCGGGGGTCATGTGACGCCTAACGCTCTCGACAGGCTTATAACCCTATTTTCAAAACTTCCCGGTATCGGTAAAAAAAGCGCGGGCAGAATAGCGTATCACTTGCTTGATTCAAGTCCCGCCCTTGCGCAAACGCTGGCAAAGGAGCTTTCGGGACTTCATCAGGCGATAAGGCGATGCAGTGTCTGCGGCGGCTTTACCGAAGACGATCCCTGCTCTGTTTGTTCCAATAAAGAGCGCGACCATTCAATCATCTGCGTAGTGGAAAGCGCGCAGGATATGCGAATCATTGAAGACTCGCATGAGTTTCCGGGGGTTTACCATGTTCTTGGCGGACTAATCGCGCCGCTTGAAGGGGTAAGCCCCGCAAATCTTTCCATAGATAAACTTATTAACCGTCTCCGCGCCGACATACCCAACGGCGCGCGCGTCAAGGAGCTAATCCTCGCGTTGAATCCCACAGTCGAAGGAGACACAACGGCGCTGTATTTACAAAAGACGCTAAAAGATTTCCCTGTGGAGATTTCCCGCCTTGCATCGGGAATGCCTGTTGGCGGAAACATTGAGTATATCGACAAGCTTACGCTCTCACGAAGTTTCCGCGGCAGAGTGAAGGTATGATTATTGAAGAATTCTGCCACGAACCAACACGAACATAGACAAAATATGCGCTAAAAGTTCGTGGTAAAAAAATAAAAAAAGCCTTCGGAAAATACCGAAGGCTTTTTATTCACGCAATTCAGTTTTTACAACCCAAGCAAATAACTGTTCAACACATTCTCAAGGTACTCCTGCTTGCCGCTTGTGATGCCTGTTTTTCCGTATCCCGCGTCCGTTCCAATCTTTGCAAGCTGTTCAAGGGTAAGCTCTCCCTTGGAGAACTTCGCCCCGTCTCCGCTTGTGAATGACGCATAACGCTCTTTTACAAAGTTGGGAATAACTCCGTCGTCAATAATGCGCTGCGCGACCTGTAAACCAACCGCGAAAGCGTCCATGCCGCCGACATGGGCGATAAAGAGGTCTGCCGGGTCTATGGAGTTTCTGCGAATCTTTGAGTCAAAGTTTAAGCCGCCTGTTGTAAAGCCGCCAATTTTAAGGATTGTGTACATTGCCATTGCGGTTTCGTAATAGCTCATTGGGAACTGGTCTGTGTCCCAGCCATTTTGATAATCGCCTCGGTTCGCGTCTACTGAGCCGAAGAAACCGGCGACTGCCGCCGTTTCAAGCTCATAAGCGAATTCGTGACCGGCAAGCTCCGCGTGGTTGGCTTCGATGTTCATGCGGAAATCTTTATCAAGACCCCACTGGCGCAGAAAGCCGATAACGGTTTCCGTGTCAAAATCGTATTGGTGCTTTGTCGGTTCCATCGGTTTTGGTTCGATGTAGAACGGGCCTTTAAAGCCCTGTTTGCGTCCGTAATCCCTTGCCATTGTAAGGAAGCGGGCAAGATTTTCTTTCTCTCTCTTGAGGTCAGTGTTAAGAAGGCTCATGTAGCCTTCGCGTCCGCCCCAGAAAGTGTAGCCTAAGCCGCCAAGCTCAATGGTCGCGTCAATCGCGGCTTTTACCTGTGTCGCGACAAGGGCGACAACGCCAAACTCAGGATTGGTGGCGGCTCCGTTCATGAAGCGCGGGTTACCGAAAACATTCGCGGTTCCCCAAAGAAGTTTAACGCCTGTCTCACCCTGAAGTTTTTTTGCTTTCGCGACTAACGTCATCAGATTTTTTTCGCTCTCTGCCGGATTCGCGCCTTCGGGAGCGACATCCCTGTCGTGGAACGCGTAAAATTCCGCGCCGATTTTTGTAAAGAACTCAAAGGCGGCGTCCATTTTTCTGTCAGCCGCGTCCATTGGGTCTTTAGCATCCGTGTTCCACGGGAAGATGTGCGTGCCGGGACCAAATGGGTCTCCGCCGTCGCCGCAGAAACTGTGCCAGTAAGCGATTGCAAAGCGAAGATGATCTTTCATCTTCTTGCCGCCGATAACTTTATCAGCGTCGTAATACTTGAACGCCAGAGGATTTTTACTCTTTGGCCCCTCGTACTTAATTTTTTTGATTCCGGGGAAATACTCTTTTGCCCCAACGAAATACTCCGCCATAATAACCTCCAATAAAATTTTCTTACTTATATAAAGGGCTTAAAGCCCCAAGATACTTGGAATATACCGCATAAGCTTCGTTGTATGCGGCTACTGCTTTTTTATCAGGTTTTATTGGCGGACCTAACGCGATATGCTTGTTCGCCAAATCTTCAATTAGTGTTTTTTTGCCTTCATGGTTTTCCAGACACCACAGCGCCTGAATCGCGCCGCCCGTTGCGGCGGCTTCCGAATCCGTGGGAATACGGATAGGCAGATCCGTTATGTTAGCCACGATGGTTTGCCAGAGTTTGCTTTTTGCGCCGCCGCCCGTTAGGCGAATCTCTTTTGGTTTAAAGCCAAGCGATTTAAATCCGTCAAGGCCGATTCTCATTCCGAAGATGGAGGATTCTAGGGCGGCGCGGGCAAGATTTTCGCGATTAAAGTTAGCTGTGGTTATACCGTTTATACTCGCCCTTCCTTCCGGCAGGTTTGGAGTGCGTTCCCCATTGAAGAAAGGCAGTATCACAACGCCGTCCGCGCCGATCGGCGCTCTTTCCGCTTCCTTGTCAAATGTTTTTACATCAAGCTGCATAAGTTTGCGGAATTCTTCGCTTGCTACGGTACAATTCATCGTGCAGAGAAGCGGCAGCCAGCCGCCTGAAGACGAGCAGAACGCGGCAAGGTTTCCCGTCGGATCGATTACGGGCGTTTTTGAAAAACCAAAAAGAGTGCCGCTTGTCCCCAAACTCATAGTTAAGAATCCGTCGTGGACCGCGCCCGTGCCGATAGCGCCCATCATATTGTCACCGCCGCCGGAGGATACAAGCGTTCCTTCGTTAAGACCGTAAAGATCCGCCGCTGCTTTACTTACTTTTCCCGCTATTTTTTCGGAAGTTGTCAACTGCGGTAGATATTTTTCTACGTCAGGAGAAATGAGCTTGCAGATGTCAGATGACCACTTGCGTCCGCGCACGTCAAAGAGAGCGGTGCCTGACGCGTCGCCGTACTCCGCCCAATACTCGCCTGTCAATAAAAAATTGATGTAATTGTGGGGCAGAAGAATATGCCGCAGTTTTGCGAACGCGGTGGATTTGTGTTTTTTCAGCCACAGGACTTTAGGCGCGGTATAACCGGGACGCATTGGGAGTCCGGCTTTTTCTATCAATTTTTTTTCGCCGCCAGCCGCTTTGGTCAACTCTTCACACTCTGTGACAGTTGAAGTATCACACCAAAGTTTGACGTTATAGACAGGCTTCCCTTTCTCGTCCAGCGGCACAAACCCATGCTGCTGCCCGGAAACGCCGATAGCGGCGATGGTTTGTTTAACTTTTTTATCGATTTTATCAAAACAGGTTTTTACTACCGCATCATACCACTCGGTTTTTTGCTCTCTTGTACCGTCATTTTGGGCAATAATATTTACCGGCGCCTGCGATTGGGCTATGATAGCCTTTTTTTCATAATCATAAACAACAATTTTACAACTCTGGGTTCCCAGATCTATTCCACATACGGTTCTCATCAGTTCTATCCCTCCTGATTTAACTATTTTATTGTATTTTTGACAAAATGTCTATTGGTTTTCTAAGATACCGGTATCCTCCAGACTGATAAGCCCATATACAAGTGAAAAAATTACCGCATGTACGCGGCTATTTGTTTTTGTCTTCTGTTTGATTGCAGCCATGTAATTTCTGATTGTGCCTGTGCTTAGATGCAGATAACCGGCTATTTTTTCATCAGAAAATCCTTTAGCGACGCACTTGACGATGCTGCGTTCAGTAGGGGAAAACTCAAGGCATTTTTCTTTGTTTTCCAAAAACTGACCGGGGAATTGTTTCATTAATGTTATTGTATTTATGGCCTTGATTGCAATCGAAGCGCTGATATAATAGCCGCCTGAAAAAACGATCTTTACAACTGAGACTAAGTTATCTATGTCTTTTTCTTTGAGTAAATATCCCGTTATTCCGGATTTGAGCGCAAGACACGCGTAGTTTTCATCGTCCCTGTCGCTTAGCATTATTATAAAGGTAGAGGGAGATCTCCTGTGAATGATTGGAGCCAGTTCTTCGCCGCCTATTCCATGAGGCTGTAAATCCAAAATTAGAATGTCCGGTTGTAAACGTTCCGATCTAATAATTGTTCCGGTTTCGTCTTTTTCAATACCGACAATATAAAATTCATTTTGAGCTGACAGGATACTGAGTATGCGGTTATAACTTTCACTTTGTCCTGATGAAATAAGAATACTAATAATACTGCTAATTTTTTCACCCCTAAAAAAGATTCCCCCTTTAAAAATTATGGTACGGGCTGAATTACGAGAAATCAAGAAAAAATGGGTTCTTGCACACGGCGTTTATTTTTTACTATAATGATGATAAATAAACAGATAAGGAAGTTTCATGGCAAGGAAAGGTAAAATTACTATCAACCGTGATATGTGCAAAGGATGTCTGCTTTGCATCCGTTCATGTCCGGTGAAAGTATTGGAAGCGGATAACGAGTTGAATTCATCAAGCACATATCCCGTAAAAGCGGTAAATATGGAAAAATGTATCGCCTGCGGTAACTGTTACGAAGTTTGTCCCGACGTGTGCATCGAAGTTTACGAATTGGATGGAGTATAAGATGAGCGAAAAAGTTTTAATGAAAGGGAACGACGCGATTTCCGAAGCCGCGATAAGAGCCGGCTGCGGCGCATATTTTGGGTATCCTATCACTCCGCAAAACGAGATACCCGCCTATATGGCAAAGCACATGCTTGATCGCGGACGAATATTTATCCAGGCCGAGAGCGAAACGGCGGCTGTTATCATGGTTTACGGCGCGGCATGCGCGGGTATAAGGGCGATGACCAGTTCTTCAAGCCCCGGTATCAGTCTTAAACAGGAAGGTTTGTCCTATGCCGCGGGAGCGGATGTTCCTCTGGTGGTTGCTAATGTCGTCCGTGGCGGTCCGGGGCTTGGTTCGATACAGCCCGCACAGAGCGATTATTTTCAGGCTACGCGCGGCGGCGGACATGGCGATTACCGGTGCATAGTGCTTGCCCCAAAAAGCGTACAGGAATGCGCCGATCACACTTATCTTGCGTTTGATCTTGCCGACAAATACCGTATGCCTGCAATTATTCTTACCGATGGAATGATCGGGCAAATGATAGAAGGCTGCGTACTTCCTCCGGAAAAAACAGTTCCGAAATATGAATGGTCGGCCGGAGGCATGGCAAAAACAAAAAGGGACGCGATTCATATCACTTCTCTTGAATTGGTTCCGGAAATTCTTGAAGCAAAAACAAAAGCGCGTTTTATCCGTTACGAAGCCGTGAAAGCCGCTGAAGTCCGCTATGAAGACAACAACTGCGCCGATGCCGATTTAATTTTGGTCGCCTACGGCACTTGCGCCCGCGTATGCCTTGGAACGCAGATGATTGCAAAAAAAGAAGGCATTAAGCTTGGCATTTTAAGGCCTATCACTTTGTGGCCTTTTCCTTACGACGCTCTTGGAAAAGTTGCAGCTAACGGAAGGCCGATACTAACCGTGGAAATGTCGGAAGGCCAGTTAGTTGAAGATGTTAAGCTCTCTGCTTATTATGCCGGATCAAAATCTGACATTCATCTTTTAGCTCATTCAGGCGGAATGATTCCGGCTGAAGAAGAAGTATTTGCAAAAGTAAAGGAAATTTTAAAAAAATGAAAAAGTTATACGGGTATCCCGAAAGTTTAAAAAAGGTGCAGACCAAGTACTGCGGCGGCTGCGGACACGGAGTAATTCACAGAATTATAACCAATGTAATAGATGAGTTGGGTTTAAGGGAAAAGGCTATCATCACTCATCCCGTGGGTTGCGCTATTTGGGCGGATTTGTATTTTGATTTTGACTCTGTGCAGCCGCCGCACGGACGCACACCCGCCGCGGCAACCGGCGTAAAGCGCGTTCATCCCGATCACCTTGTAATTTGTTATCAGGGAGACGGAGACCTGGCGGCTATTGGAACGGCGGAAATGATCCATGCGGCGAATCGCGGCGAGAAATTTACCACAATCTTTGTCAACAACGCGATTTACGGCATGACCGGCGGACAGATGGCTCCCACTACATTGTTAGGTCAAAAAGCGACAACCGCCCCTTACGGACGCGATGCCGATGCCGCCGGAATGGGTTACCCGCTTAAGGTTTGCGAACTTCTCGCCACATTGGATGGAACTCGCTACATTGCCAGAGGCTCTGTGCACAATGCTGTAAATGTCCGCAAAACCAGGCAGTACGTAAAAAAAGCATTTGAAGCGCAAATGTCCGGCATTGGAAGTACAATGGTAGAAATACTTTCTCCCTGTCCTACAAATTGGACAATGGACGCTGTTCAAGCGGTTGAATGGCTGGAGAAAGAAATGATACCTGTGTTTCCGTTAGGTGAGGTTAAGAATACGTTAGGTGCTTCACATTAATTAGCTGAAATTTTCACACGAAGAGCACAAAGGGACAAAGAACACAAAAGACCAATTAGCCATGACCGATGAACAAATATGCGCTGGCATTTCTCCCTACTTTCCAGATTATAGAGCAAACCTCAATTTTTAATAATTTTAATCTCTGTAATCTTTTTCTTAATGGATATACTAACCTCGTCTAAATCCGCTTGAACCTTGTCTTGGACGATTTTAATAGCTTCATCGGTAAAAACCTGTGTAGAAAACAGATCAGGACTGTCCATTTCAAGGGCTTCCGCTATCCTTTGCAACATTTCTGATGAAGGGAATTTTTTACATTGTTCAATCTGTCCGATGTAATCAGTGGAGGTTTCTACCCGTTCAGCCAAAACAGCCTGTGAAATACCCAATAATTTACGTCTTTTTTTGATATTATTGGCAAGTAAGGCTCTCAAATCGGTCATAGCATAGTACAAATTTAACTTTATAAACCCCCTTGACAACCGCCTCTAGGCTCTGTAAAAATAAGAAAACAAGAGATATAACCTGTCTTAAAGTAAGGTACATTAAAACAAGAGAGGTAATTAGTTATTTTTTATCTTTCTTGGGGTTTACTTTTGATTAAAAAGGGAAAAACGCCTTTTAGTAAGGCTTTTTCATAATCAACAAAAAAGGAGTTTTCTATGAAAAAGATTTTCAAACTTATAGTAGCTATGCGAAGCATAGCAATTATCGCCCTTGTAGCGGTAATCGGGTTCTCAATAGCGGCTTGCGGTGATAGCGGTGGTAGCGGCGATAATAATAACAACAATAATAACAACAATAATAACAATAATAATAATAATAACAATAATAATAACAACGATAATAACAACGGTAACAATAACAACGGCAACAATAACAATGCTGGTTCTATGACATGGACAGCCGTAGCGGACAGCAAATTCGGCACCACCTCCATCTATACAATCGCCTATGGAGGCGGCAAGTTTGTCGCCGGTGGTTATATGGGTAAAATGGCGTATTCGTCTGATAACGGCGTAACATGGACAGCCGTAACGCAAAGCGTCTTGACAAACGAGATCAATGTAATCGCCTACGGCAATGGCAAGTTTGTCGCCGGGGGAGGTGATGGCATGATGGCAAAAATGGCAACTTCATCTGACGGCGCAAACTGGACAGCTGTAGATGTCAGCAGAATATTCGGCACAAGTGCCCTCGGCGCAATCGCCTACGGCAACGGCATATTTGTCGCCGGAGGTGGAAGCGGCAAAATAGCGACTTCATCTGACGGCGTAAACTGGACAGCCGTAGCGGGTACCAATACCACATTCCGCGGAAAAACCATCACTGCAATAGTCTATGCCAACGGCATGTTTGTCGCCGGATGTGGTCATAGCGGCGAAGCGGACAACGGAACGGCGACTTCATCTGACGGTATAAACTGGACAGCCGGAGCGGTCAGAATATTCGGCGATAGCTATAGCTATAACGGCATACACGCAATCGCCTATGGCAACGGTAAGTTTGTCGCAGTTGGCGATAAGGGCAACATAGCGACTTCAACGGACGGCTTAAACTGGATACTAGTAGATATCGGTACGATGCTATTCGGGACATTCGACGCAAGTAAGATAGGGATAGCCTCAATCAGTGCAATCGCCTATGGCAACGACAAATTTGTCGCCGGAGGTTATATCGGCAAAATGGCGACTTCATCTGATGGCACAAACTGGACACCCGTAGAGAACAACACATTCAACAGTACCAAAGCCAACATCCTCGCAATCGCCTACGGCAACGGCAAGTTTGTCGTCGGGGGCGTGTCCGGCAAAATGGCGTATTCAACAGGCGGTGGAACCGGAGGCAGCCAGGGCGACGGACAAAATGATGCAAGACTTATTGGAAAATGGGAATGGCAGAAAATGATGATCTCAGGAACATGGTATAATCTTCCTTTTGCCAGTGTAAATATAAATACTGGAGGTTATTCATTTACCTCAAATAGTTTTACTTCATACCTTAACGGAAGTATTGCCTTTAGTTTTCAAGGGATATATTCTGAGAACAATACATTATATAGTCAAAATGGACAGGCTGGATACACTTATTCCATCAGTGGAAATACGTTAACAGCAAATGACGCAGATGGTTCTTCTGGTGTAATTGCAAATAAAGTAACAAAATTCAGTTGGGAATAATGTTAGTAACGGCAACGGTGTCAGGCACGAATTTTTAACGAGTAACGGCAATGTTCACACAAAGGTGTCGGTCACCAGTACGAGGGTGATTGACACCTTTTTCATGCTTTCTGGGTATGCAATAATGTCAGGCATGCATCTTGCCCTCACTTGGAAATAAAGCCAGATAACAGTTGCCATTTTTTCAAAAACGGAGTATGATTATTTTATATGGACGAGAAATCAATACTGGAACGTTTGGACAAAATTATTTCTCTTCTGGAAGTTGCCAACAAACAGCCGTCAGTACTGGTTAGGGTTGGAAACGGCGCTGCTACCGGAGCCGGAATACTTGGTTTAATTTCGGTTATTGATATAATTAAAACATGGTTAGGAGGCTAATATCATGGCATGGCAAATCATTTTAACAGTTGCTTTATTAATCACTAGTGCGGTACTTTTTTTTGTTACTAATAAACTAAAAAATAACCAATAAGCTGTCGGTGCACATGACAGAAAAATCGTTTTTTGCCGGTTTCGGCGGTCAAGGCATCATCTCTCTAGGTCAATTATGGGTTTATTTTGCCATGCAGGAAGGGAAAAATGTAACTTTTTTCCCCTTTTACGGCGCTGAAAAGCGCGGCGGAATCGCCCGTGCCAGCGTAATCGTCTCTGATGAAGAAATAGCCAGCCCCTTGGTGACAACGCCGGACTCAACCTTGGTAATGAACATTGATTCTTTGCCTCTTTGTGAAAAAATGCTCAAAAAGGACGGCTTAATTGTGCTAAATTCGACACTTGTTAAGGAAAATCCTACCAGAAATGATCTAAAAGTTGTAAAAATCGAGGCAACAGGCATCGCCGAGCAGATTGGAAACCTTCTTTTTGCCAATATGGTGGCTCTTGGAGCTATGGCAAAGCTAACAAACGCCCTTATTTTGACCGATATTGATAACATATTGAAGAAATTCTTTCCATCTGACAAGCAGCAGTTCATACCAATGAATATAAAAGCTATCAGAGCGGGATATGACGCGGTATAAATGTTTTTATTGACAACTTTTATACCATCTTGTAAAATGGAAGAACATATTACAGGAGCTTGAATGGCCTCAGTTCATGAGTATAAACGACTGGAAAACAAGATTGTCCAGAAGGTGATAAACGCCGCCAATAATGCAGTAATCTTTATTGGCAAGTGCTTTAAAGCCATTGGAAGGTTTTTTACCAGACGTTATACGGTAGTTTTTGTTCCTCATTCAGAGAAAAGAGTATACAACCTTCATGTGACCATTCTGTCAATTTGCTGTTTTTTACTGTTAGTCTTTGGCATTCTTGGGGCGTTTTTCTGGTACAGCGCGACGTACAGCAGCACCATGTATGCGATGGCGAACAAGGACGGTCGGCTTAAAGACACTCAGGCTTCACTTGATCAGTTACGCGACGAGACAGCGCACCTTTTGCGCGTGGCGCGCAGTTTTGAAAGCTCTCTTTCCGGCGTGCTTTCGGCGTTAGGTTTAGGTAATAATAATACTCTGTCTAAAAACAATTCAGGCGATTTAAGTTCTTTCCTTGGCATAAAAGAAACGCCGCAGGGGCTTATTCAGGAAGTTGACGACGTTAGGCGATTAGCCGCGTATCTTTCCGAAGCGGTGGAACCAATTACGGAATTGGGCGCGCTTATGGATTCGCAAAGCGCGTTGTTAACTGAAATTCCAAGTATCTGGCCTGTGAAAGGCGGGCTTGGGCATATTACAATGTTCTTTGGACAGAATATTCATCCTATTACAGGTCAATGGCATATTCACAGGGGCATTGATATCGCAACTTTTCGTTCAGGCGATCCGATAGTAGCCAGCGCGGATGGTCAGGTAGTAACCGCCGAATACACTTATGATTACGGCAATTTTATCATTATCAGGCACAAACACGGATATTATACGCGTTACGCGCATATGCTTCGTTTTAATGTAAATGTCGGACAGCGTGTTCAGCAGGGAGAGGTAATCGGCTATATCGGGAATACCGGTATTTCCACAGGCCCCCACCTGCATTATGAAGTTCACATAGGTTCCGACGTTGTAGATCCTTACAGATACATTACTATCCGTAACAGTCTGGCTAAACAAGGACGTTAACAGCTAATGGCTCAGGATAGTTCTGATTATTCAATTAACACGATAATAGGCCCCAATACAAGTCTGACAGGCGACATTGAAACAGGAGGCTTTACCCGCATTGACGGAAGCATTCGCGGCGATGTAAGGGCAAAGGGCAGAGTAGTAATAGGAGAGCGGGCAAGAGTAAAGGGCAATGTTACGGGAACAAATATTACTATTGGCGGAGTAGTGTGCGGAAATATTGTTTCAGACGGCCCCCTTGTAATTCTTTCTACCGCAATTGTTATAGGCGATATTATCACCCGCCGAATTCAGGCGGACGACGGTTGTTTTATAAATGGTATGATTTCTGTATGTTCCACCGATGAGCGCTGGACAAAAACAATGTCAGAGCATAAGGACGCGCAGGGTATAAAATCGGCTTTGCCTGTTTTCCATAAAGCCTATGTCTAAGATTGACGGAACAGATCCTTCTGTATATATGAATCCCGGCACTTTCAGCCAGGTAAAAGAAGAAAAGAAATCCAAAGGAATACGACACGGCGGAAAGACGGAATTTTCCGAACTTTTTGATAGTCTTCGCGGAAAAACCGCGGATGAAATCGGTCCGCTTAAGAATCTTCCCGCGTCAGATGAAGCGGTTAATACTTTAATGGACGAAGTCCGCGACGCGGGCGATAGATTACAAAGCCGTCCTTTTGGCGAAGAAATATTGCGTTATAAGCAGGCTGTCCGCAATTTTATTAACTATGTGGTACAGAATTGCTATTCCAAAGAATACGACGAGGGCATTTTAAATAAATTAAAGCCGGGTTTTAAGGGACGGAGAAGCACTCCCGAAGCGACAGAAAGGAAACAATATGTTAAAATACAGGTGATAGATAAAAAACTGGAAGATTTGGCGGCAATGCTTCTTTCCAGTCAGGGACACCAGATGGAACTGGTTTCACGTCTTGAGGAAATTAAAGGTCTTCTGATAGACTTGTTACAGTAGGTTAATATGAGTGATTACGATGAATATGAAGATATAGAAGATGATATTTCCGCGCTTGAAGATAACCGTAATGAGATAAAGTTACAGGAGCGCGATGTAATTACGGGCGCGGACGCGGGGATAGAGTCCATTGCTCCCGACGCTCCCATTTACAGATTACGGCTTTTATATTCTCAGGAGACTTTCCTTGCCGTTTACCGCGAAGACAGTTTAAGCCACAATACGATGGTTATAGTGCCCACCCGTTACGGACGCGACCTTGCGCAGGTTATAGGTTCAGTACACGGCAAGCTTCCTTCGGTTTCTGAAATCGCATGGATTGTCAGGGCGGCGACTCCCGAAGATATGGAAAAATCGCGTAACAACAATAAGCTGGAAAAAGAAGCGTTTGAAATTTGCAAAAAGAAAATTGCGAATCATAAACTGGAAATGAAGCTTGTGCTTGTACACTATCTTTTGGAAGAACCCAAAATTTTATTTTTCTTTACCGCCGAAAACAGGGTTGACTTTAGGGAACTTGTAAAAGATTTAGTCAGCGTGTTTAAGATGAGAATTGAACTGCGTCAGATTGGCGTCCGCGACGAAGCCAGAGTAGTCGGCGGACTTGGAGTTTGCGGAAGAGGTTACTGCTGCCACTGTGTTTCCGACAAATTAAAACCGGTATCTTTAAAAATGGCAAAGGATCAAAAGCTGTCCCTTAATTCCGTGAAGATTTCCGGCCCCTGCGGCCGACTGTTATGCTGTCTTTTTTATGAATACGGATTTTACAGCGAACAACAGCGTAATCTTCCGCAAGAGGGCATGAAAGTGACATTCAATAACGAAACATGGAAAATAGCCGAGGTAAACCCAATCGCCTGCCAGATAAAAATTGCTCACGAAGACGGACGGCAGGTAACGGTTCCCGCTTGTCAGTTTGAACGTATTGATAATCATTGGAAGATAAAGAATTAATTTATAGAAGATTTTATTTTTATAAAATACTTGCCGCCGTATTAAAATTTTACTATTTTTAAATTTGTATGTAGAAACAAATCTTCATGGGTGACAGAAAAGGGAACAGGAGAAGGGCAACCTAATTCATTCGCTTCTCTGAAAATATTGTTGTTCTATCAGGTAAATAGTATTTGAAAAGGATACGGGATCGAGTCTCTTAATATCTTTTTTATAATAATTAAGCAGCTTTATGTAATTATCCCTATACTGCGGGTTTAAGTTAAGCAGCCCTTCAAAATCATTATTCCATGCTCTAAAAATAGTTTCTAAGAATACTAATGAAAAATATTCGTTGGGCAGTTTAGTTTGTAAACACAATTCATAGGTTTTAGTTTCTT
>Ga0268262_10001240_pt1 | contig 31997 bp, 27 predicted proteins | sample TergutNc150P3_FD_190354 | JGI IMG/M metagenome (GOLD analysis project Ga0268262, IMG submission 190354) | Nasutitermes corniger P3 segment gut microbial community from laboratory colony in Florida, USA - Nc150 P3 (SPAdes) (version 2) | ecosystem: Host-associated > Arthropoda: Insects >... | reverse complement strand
GTCATACCGCCGCTGAATAGGGATTGTATATCAGCGAATGCCTGCTAATAGGAAACGAACCAAAACCGGCGCTCTGCTAATAAAACCGCAATCCCTGCTAATAAACAGTTCTAAGCCCGCAGCAATTCGGTCAACACGGCCAGCTTGTCCGGTGGTGCGGATTTCAGTTTGGAGATGAAGCTTTCCAGGTCCGGCTCCTCTGTGGGAGCCCTAACCTCCCGCAAATCCGGGTTCGCCTGCGTTGCATAGAAGGCCTGCTCCATCTTCACGGCGTTGACCTTGCGGTCCTCGTCCAGAATGTGCGCGTAGACCCGCGTGACCATATCGGCCTGGGAATGCCCCGTGTCGCCCTGCGTGGCCTTGATGTCGCCCTTGTTCAGCTTCAGCTTGTAGGTCGTGCTGGAATGCCGGAGCGAATGAAACGCGACCTCCGGCAGCCCGCAGCGGTCCCGCAGGCGCTGGAACGCCTCGGCGATCAGCCGCTCCTCGCAGGGCCTGCCGTTGGGCAATGCCACCACCAGGTTGTGGTCGTAATACTCCTCCCCCAGCAGGCGCTTCATGCTCTCCTGCGACTTCCGGTATTCCAGCAGGATGTACGCCAGGGTTTTGGGGATCCATACCTTGCGGACGCTGGCCTCGGTTTTGGGCTTCTTCAGGACCAGCCGCGTGGCCGCGTTGGGCTTGAAAGCCGGGAACATGAAGAAAACATCCTTCTGTTCCAATGCCCGGATTGCCGTCAGGGAGGCCCGCTGAAGCTCTTTCTCCACGAAGAGGTGCGCGTTGTCTGCCGCGATTTCAGCATCTGAGATGTGGATGTTATCCCAAGTCAGGCCCAGGATTTCTCCGATGCGGAGAGAGCAGGCAAAGGACAGGTTCATCGCCACGTAAAGCTTGCTGTCGCGGCATTCATCCAGGGCCTTGCGGATGGTGTCCGCGTCCCAGATTTCCCTCGTGCGGTAGCTGTGCCTGGGCTTCTCCACCAACTCAAACGGGTTGCGCTTGATCACTTCCCATTTGACCGCCTTTCCAAACGCGCAGCGCAGGAGCTTGTAGGCGTTCTGCGTTATGGAGACGCCGACCAACTCAGTTCTGGGGGAATGAAAGGTGGAACCCACCGCCTTCGTTTTCTTCAGGCGCTTGAAATAGATGTCCGCCGACCTTGCGGTGAACGCCTGGACCGGCTCGTCGCCGATCAGGGGGTTGATGTAGTTCTCGATGAAAGCCACGTTGTTGCTGTAGGTGGACAGCGACCACTTGTCTTCGCCGTAGAGAGAAACGAAGTCCTGCAGGAATTCACGGATGGTCTGCCTGCTGGGCGGGATAAATATCCCGTCGTTCAGCTCGTTCTCGACCTCGGCCTTGCGGGCCTTGGCCTCCCTGCGGGAGGGGAAGCTCTCCCAGACCTGCTTCCGCTTCCCCTCCACAATTGCGTAATAAACGACCGCGAAACGCTTGTCTCGCTCGATGATGGATGCCATACGTCATGCCTCGCTTTCCTGATTTTGATTGTCAAGCCAATCATCAAAGGATTGCCTGGAGACACGTATGGCCGACCCGATCCGTACAGTACGGAACAACCCTTCCCGGATGAGTTCATACGCCGAGCCCCTGCTGATGTCCAGGATTTCAGCAATTTCATCGACGCTGTAGACTCGCTTGGTTGGGTTGTTGCAACTGCCTTGTGCGTTACCACTCATGTGGGGCCTCCTTTCGGAAGCGGCAGCGCGCAAAGGTATAGTTTTATTATACCACTGTATACCGCTGTTTGCAACAACGATTTGCGGATGGGGCGCAGGTTCACGGAACGCTCAAACATCGCCGCCGCCCCCATTCTTAAACTGAGCCACCAACTTTTTCGTGAGATAGCAGTGCACGATCTCCGGGCGCTTGTGGCCCAACAGCGGCGCGAGCTTCCTGCACGCCGCCAGGTCCGTGTCGCCAGCCAGTCTCAGTCTGGTGTAATGCTCTGTGACATAGGTGTGCCGCAACCCGTGGAACGTAATCGGCACACGCCCGTCTGCGTCTGGGAAGCGGAACTTCGCGCGATGCTCACGGATGAACTTCTGGAGCTCATAGATGGCCTTATCGGTGGCTTTGTCGTCCGGCACGAATAGCTTGTGCCCCGGTTTGGTACAGGCAAGCGCATCCCTGAGCGCGATCCGGGCCCGTTCGTTGATAGGCACACTGCGCCACAGGCCGTTTTTACCCCTGAAAGTGAGTATGCCGGTTTTTAGTGCGCTGCGGGCGGCCGCCGCGTCGAGCCGCAGCACCTCATGGATCCGCATACCAAGATGACGGGCGAGGGCCATGCAAGACGCATAGTCCAGCCTGTTTGCGCCAATGCATTCCAGGAGCATCTGGCTGTAGGACGAATCGCTCCAGGTCCGGTCCTTGTCGCCGTATCGCCGTCGCTCCAGACTGAGATCGGCGTTGCTGGGAAGGTTGTGCTTCGCGTTGGGGATTTGGTCGTGCCAAAACCGGATGGCCGAAGCCTCGGTTTTGATGGTGGACGCCGCAAGGCCCTTTTCTTTCAGGTGAGCAAAGTAGCTCTGCATGTGCTTCCCCGAAAGATTTTGCAGCTTTTCGAGCCGGTACTCCTCGGCCACGAAGCGCAGGAAGCGCTTGAAAGCCTCGTAGTACCGCCCTTTCGTCTGGAAACTTCCCTGCCGGTTGTGCCGGCGGAGTTTCTCAGCCTGGGCCAAAAGATTAGGATATGTGCTCATGATGTCGCCTCTTTCTATTAATTATTGAGGCGCAATCACTTGCGGTTAGGCGCAATTCACCTACTGACACGGGAGACTGTTTCCGGCGTTTTTCCGTTGTGCCTCCCGCCAAACCCCTTGACCTGCAAGCCTTTCGGTGTGCTAATCAAAAATGTCTCTTAGATGGAACAACGTAAAAATAAAGGAAAATATTCAGTTTTACCGTGTTGAGTAGTGTTCCGCATAAGCCCTCCGGAGCCCGCGGGCACGCCCGCTGCGGACAGCGCCTGCCGGGATTCCCCGACCGCAAAATGCTTGCGCTGTGTGCGGCCCGCTCCAGACGATGCGCGGACCAGGTGCCACGAGTGCGACCGGCTTCGCCTGGAGGGGGAATCCCCAAACCGGCCCGAAAAGCCTTGCCACGGGCTTTTCTTCGAGAGCGTGTTCCAGCGGAACTGTACCCAGGGGTTCCCGCGCCTCTCGCTGCGTGGGTGGGTGTGATTGCGGTGAACCGACATTATTGGGTCCTTCCTTTCGTAAAGTGAATTTTGCTTCCTGCGTCGCTCTGGCAAAAGCGACGGTAGGCCGCCTCGGCTTGGAGGCAGCACGGAAGTCGTATATAAATAGAAAAGCCGCAAGACAATTTCACATGAAACCGTTTTGCGGCTTTATTGGTCGTTGGTGAAAAGAAAAAATCGGTAATGGACTGCGGAGAAAGTGTGTGCTGGGCCGATTTTTCTCTCAGTCTAACAGGAGGGGATAGTGCGTCTGCCAAACTCACAGTTGTAACATCGGATGAGTTTGGGTGGCATTGGGATTGCTGGCCGTCAGACTCATCTGGGTTTGATCTATGATAGGGTTGTTTTGCTCGGGGAAGCTGGTGAGCATAAAAAACAGCCCCAAGGCAGAATTACCTTCGGACTTTGAATTCGTTGACTGTGAAATCGTTTACTGTACGAGCACAGTATATCACAGACGGGCTTGCTTGTCAAGCGGTTTATCGCAGGAAAGCAAGAAATTTTTGCTCCGCCCGAAAAGGTCGGGAGGGCATGAAGAAAGCCCAAAGGCAGAATAGCCCTTGGACACTGTGTAACTCGGATACTATGCTCTCTTACGAGAAGCTCGGAAACTTTACATGTATAGTGTAGCACGTTAGCTGGATGTTGTCAAGGCCCTTCGGGGAAATTTACGAAAATTTATCGCGGTAGGTTATCGCCTATGCAGAATAAGGGGAACCCCAAAGCTCACAGGGCTTTGGGGTTCCGGGGATTCGTCAGGTTATCCAGCCGCCGTGAATCTTAGAATGCCATCCATATCCAGCCGAACAGGAAGATCACCATCAGCCAGTTGCCGAAGTTGGACAAGTATTTCGTGGTCTTGCCCCACAGCTTGATATAGTTCGCGCCGGGGTCCGTGCCGCCGCCGCCCCCAAACGCCGCCGCCTGGATTTTCAGCGGCTCGCTGAGCGCGCCCGCGTCGAGCACCACGTAAATATCCTTCGCGCCAGCGGTGAGCGTAACGGATTTGCCGCTGTTCGTGCCCACCGTGACTAAGCCAAGGGATTGGTTTGCTGATTTGACAAGCGCCGCCGATGGTGCGCCGTCCCCACTGTTTTGGACATAGTAATATGCCGTGCCCTCAAGGTTCGAGGTGAAGCCGATGGTGGCCGCCGTGTCGCTCGTGCGGTTCACGCTGCCGGAGGTGAGCGTCGGGATCGCCAACTGCTTGTACGCGCTGGCGAAGTCGCTAAAGTTGTCGCCGTTGCACTCCTCCACGAAAATCTGCACCGTGTCCGTCGCCGTCGCGAAATCGCCGGGCAGGGTGACGGAAGCAGAGCCGCTGGCGCTTGTGGACGCTACCAGCTTCCCGTAATATTTCACCGCGCCGTCCCGCAGCACCACCGCCGACAGCGTTTTGCCCGTCGTTGCGCCGGAATAGCTGAAGTTTACCGTGTTGCCGCTCCTGCTGGTCGCCGTCACACTGCCCAGAGCCAGCGAAGAATCCGTAAACGTAAATTTTAAATTCGCGCCGGCCGGCTTCGCCGGCGATAATCCGCCGCCTGCGGCGGCGGAAGATTTTGCGCTCGCTCCGCTCGCGTCAGATACGAAGAGAACAGATGTCAGATTTAGCAGCAAAGCAGGGCGAACCCCGAGCTCAGCGCTCACACGGTACCCAAAGGGGGGCACAAGGCCGTCAACGTAGACATACGCGGCACAGTCCTGAGTGTCGCCGGGCGACCGAAGCCACCAGTAGTACCCGGTGCTTCCGCCGCTGAACGCTGTGCGCACCGCCACACGGTCCGCGTCGTTGGTGAAATAAGCACTGTTGCTCGCCTCCTGCGCGGACAGCAGGAAGATTTTGTCCTCTGTCGCGTTCCCGCCGGGCGTTGAATAGTAGGGGTTGTTCGGGTTCGCGACGCTTGTCGTCTTGATCGCCGCCTGCTCCCTCGTGTTAAACGCCCAGCCGATAAAGTTGTAGTTGAAGGGGTTGGCGAAAGGCGTCGTCCGCCCGTTTAGGAACGCGCGCATTCCGCTGTTTTCCCACGTCATGTTCACATACGTGGGGTGGTACGTCTTAATGTCCAGAAGCTTGTCGGACACCAGCAGCAGCCCGCCGCTGCCGTTTTCCAGCACCCGCCATTGGATCGGCTCAAATTTGTACCACGCACTGCCCTTGCGCACAAATCTTGTGCCGTCCGTGTCCGTGTAGATGGTGCCCTCCGCCGGGCTGCCCGGCGCGCTTGCGGGTGTGTACGCCGCCTGGGGGTATTGCCCGAGGTACACCTTGTTCCCCGCCGCGATGGACGCGCCGCCCGCTACGATGCCGATGTCCGCCGCGCTTGCCATGACCGGCGCGATTGCCAGCAGGCCCAGGGCCAGGGCCAAGGTAAGTAGGACGCTGAGTAGTCGCTTGGTTTTCATGCTGATCTCTCCTGTTCTCTTATTAAATTTGACGCAACCTTATAGTAGCACAAATGAAATGAAAATGCGATAAAAAATTTAGTAGACGCAGGGATTTTTTGGGGAATTTGTTCAGGGAAAGAAAAGCTTTACAAGGCGCACAAAGCCGCCCGCAAGGGCAAGCGCTACAAGCGCGAGGTAATCGCCTTCGAGATGAACCTGGCGGAAACCCTCTGCGGCTTGCAGCGCGAGCTGGAGGCCCGCACCTATCGCCAGCGCGGGTACTACCACTTCATGGTGTACGAGCCCAAGGCGCGGTCCATCTTCGCGCCCTATTATATTGACCGTGTCGTGCAGCATTGCCTGTGCGACAATATTTTGGCCCCTGTGCTGGAGCCCCGCCTGGTCTTCGACAACGCCGCCTGCCGCGCCGGGAAGGGCACGCATTTCGCCATCCGCAGGCTTTCGCATTTCCTTACGGCGCATTACAGGCGGCACGGCGCGGCGGGTTATTTCCTCAAGTGCGACATCCGCAAATATTTTGACAACATCGACCATGCCGTCCTCAAGCAAAAGCTTGCACGCGTGTTTCGCGACCCGGATGTATTCCGCTTGCTGTGCAATATCATCGGCAGCTATGAAAAGTCGCCGGGCAAGGGGCTACCCCTGGGCAACCAGTGCAGCCAATGGTTCGCTTTATTTTATCTGGACAGCCTCGACCGGCTGATCAAAGAAGGCCTGCGCGTGCGGCACTACACCCGCTACATGGATGATTTCGTGCTGATGCATGAGGACAAAGCGTTTTTGCGGGGGTGCCTGGACAGCATCCGGGCGCACTGCGCCGCGCTTGGCCTGGAATTGAACGAGAAGACGCAAATTTTCCCCATCCAAAATGGCGTGGGCTACCTGGGCTGGCACCATTACCTGGCGGGCAATGGCAAGGTGGTGCGCAAGCTTCTGCTGCCCTCAAAGCAGCGCGTGCGCCGGCGCATGAAGGGCCTGCAAAGCAGCTATGCCGATGGGCGGCTGGAATGGGAGGATGTGAAACGCGTCATCGCCTCCACGGAGGGTCATTTATGCCACGGGCACACCTACCGCCTGCGGGTAAGGCTTGTTGGCGGAACGGGGTTTGTAAGGAAGTCTGAGTTGTGATGAACCGAGCTTGGTGATAGCAACAGGAGGTAGTCGTATGTACCGAAAAATCAGGGAAGAACTGCTGCGATGGAAGCAAAGCCCCTACCGCAAGCCGCTGATCCTGCAGGGCGCGCGTCAGGTGGGTAAGACATACTCCATCCTCGCCTTTGGCCGGAAGGGATAGGCTTCCCGGAGAAATGGGAGCAACTGCTGATAAAAAAATGACAATCGCTTCTCTGTGGAAACTGTTTTATTTCCAGGCGGCAAGCGGGCATTCATGCGAAAAAATGTAATTTCACGAAAATATTCCTTGATTATTTCGTGAATATGTGTTATACTATCTCCAATAGTAACAGGAGGTGGTCGCGTGTACCGAAAAATCAGGGAAGAACTGCTGCGATGGAAGCAAAGCCCCTACCGTAAGCCGCTGATCCTGCAGGGCGCGCGGCAGGTGGGCAAGACATACTCCATCCTCGCCTTTGGCCGCGAGGAATACGCCAACGTGGCCTACTTCAATTTTGAAACCGCGCCGGGCCTGGCGAAAACATTTGACGAAAGCCTGGAGCCTGGCTATCTGCTGCCGCTGCTGTCGCGCATCTGCGGCCAGACGATGATTCCCGAAAAGACGCTGATCGTGTTCGACGAGGTGCAGCTATGCGAGCGGGCGCTGACTTCGCTGAAGTATTTTTACGAGTCCGCGCCGGAGTACCATATCATCGTGGCGGGGAGCTTGCTGGGCGTGGCAGTCAACCGCGAGAAGTTCTCTTTCCCGGTGGGCAAGGTGGATATCATCACTTTGCGCCCGATGGACATGGAAGAATTTCTGCTGGCTTGCGGGGAAGCGGAGCTGGTTGCGCGTATACGTAAATGCTTCGACGCGGACGCGCCCATGCCCGCCGCCCTGCATGAAGCGGCTCTGGGCTACTACCGCCAGTACCTTGTGGTAGGCGGGATGCCTGAATGCGTCGCGAAATACCTGGAAACCAAGGACTTTATCTTGCTGCGGCACACGCAGGCGATGATCCTGGAAAGCTATCTCAGCGACATGAGCAAGTACAACCAGCAAAATGAAATCAAAAAATGCCGCCAGGCGTATGGCAGCGTCACGGTACAGCTTTCCAAGAAGAACACGCGCTTTCAATATAAGTTGGTGAAGAAGGGCGCGCGGGCCTCCGAGTTTGAAAACGCCATCGAATGGCTGGCCCTCTCCGGCATCGTCACCCGCGTTTACCGCGCGGAGCAGCCGGCAAAGCCCTTGGACAACTACATCGACATTGATTCCTTCAAAATTTATGTTTCCGATGTGGGTTTGCTCTGCGCCAAGAAAGAAATTGACCCGGAGGACGTGCTGTACCCCGCCGCGGACTTGAGCGACTTCCGGGGCGGTATGACCGAGAATTACGTCTGCGGCCAGTTGATCGCGAAGGGCTACACCTGCTATTACTGGACGAGCGAGCGCGGCGCGGAGGTGGATTTTGTGCTGCAGCGCGACAGGCAGGTCATCCCCGTAGAGGTGAAATCCGCGGAAAACACGAAAGCCAAAAGCCTGGCCGTTTACATGCAGGCCTACAATCCGACCTATGCCATTAAACTGTGCACCAAGAATTTTGGCTTTGAGGATGGAAAAAAGACCGTGCCGCTGTATGCTGCGTTCTGTATCTGAACCGGCGCGGCTATGATAGAACTCGTTAGAAACGGCGTTAGAATGACCTTGGAAACGCTTGATACGCAAGGGGGAATACTTAGCACAAATCGTGGTGCCATCACGGCCGCTGTTCCTGCGGTCACAAACAGTCCTTGATTGCTCCAAAAGACCGTTCCTCCCGGAAAAATGTTAGAACGCTGTTTGGACACGAAAGACTTGACGCATAAGGGATTGAGCGGGAATTTACGCATGGGTTGTGAAAGGATGTAGGATTTCGCTCTCCTGCATTGGGATGAGAGGGAATTCGTGCTAAAACACTTGTTAATAATCGTGTAATGGCGGGGACTGTCCTTCTAACATTTGTTCTAACACTCATCCAAAAAAGCTGAAATTTGTGAACGCATGACACGCAAGCGATTGCGCTCGCTGGCCTGTGAACATGAGCTGAAACGCTTGATTTGCAAGGGATTGCAAGGGAATCGGTAAACCTGCAAAATCCTATATAACACCACGATTGGGTATCTGGAAATCGCAGTCATGATGTAACTGAAAGCATCTGAAACTCCGTTTCTCCCACAAACCGGCAGATAGAACTGTTATCCGCGCGGATAAACCATACCAAATAGCCATCCCGCGCATAGCTGGTTTGCGTGGTACTGCTTTGGTACAGGCCCGCGATGACACTGCTGTCTGTGATTTCGCTTTGCTGTTTGGTTATCTGCGGAGATGATGCAAACGGCTGGGTTTCAACGATACCGAAGAACGCATAAAACACGGCAGGCGGTGGGGCAGAATAAAAGCTCATGTTGTTTTGAAGACATACCCGGGCGGGAATGCCCACCGCGCGGACAAATTCCATGTTCTGCGAAACATCGCCGCCCGTATCCTGAAGAATTGCCAGGGTTTTGTTGAACTGTTCAGGATAGAGGGCCAGCGCTAATTCTCTGTAGCTAGAATAGTTATAGTCGTATGGATTCACTTCTTGCTCGGCGACATCGCCATGATAGAGATTTGGGCTATCAAGCGAAAGGCAGAGCGTCATGGCCTCCTGTCCATCCGGAAAGTAGCGCTGCTGGAGCGTTTGGACCGAGAGTTCTTCATACAGCGTTTGTAGCAATTCCTGTCGCTGGCTTTCGTTCAACTCAGGCCGCACAGCCTTGCCGTCCGGCAGCCGCAGGTAGATAACTGTATCGCCTCTCACTTTCAGAGGCGGCATGTCGGTCGTGGAGAAATCCGCGTCTTTGTCAGCGGATGCGATTTGGGCCGGAAGGGATAGCGTATAGCGCAGCATTTCGTCAAACTCGTCCGTGCGATCCAACTGCAGCAGGGCTTCCAGGCACGACGCATCCATGTGCCAGAAGCGGCGCGAGATTCGCCTCCCGTCCTGCAGCGTGTAGATGATATCGACCCGGTTGTCCGCCAGGAACGTGCTACTCATCTGTCGCTGCCGCGCGGCAAGGGTCTGCTGCAACTCCATGGCCAGCGCGATGTCCTCCCTGGTCACAAGCAGCAGTTCGCCGCTGTTTTCAAAATCATACCCGCTGCACCATCCATTGCCCATATCCAGCTCGCGCAGCGATTGCAGGCCGCGATAGGATATGGCCACCGAGCGCACCTGCGCAGGCTCCGGCGCACGGCCCGCGTAGCCCGGGAAGCCGAATTTGCACACGCCCGTGATCGCCAGAGGCAGCAGCGCCGCGCAGAGAAACGACGGCAACATGCGTGTGAATTTCTTCCAGCCAATAGCTGTTTCCCACAGGCGGAACGCAACGGCCAGCAGGGCATAGAGCGCAATGGAAATGCCGATACTCAACGCTAGCATACCGGGGACACGCCGAAAGGGAATCATGAAGGGGTTAGAAGAAACGACCCCCAGGCAGATGGCTACCACGCCCAAAGAAAGCGGCGCCGCAAGCCAGCGCGTAAAGCGTTTGCCGATCTCTGGCTGCCCGGCGTTTTCGGCGGGGTAACAGACATACGTCTTATAGCACAGGAAGAACAGCGTCGCTGTCAATGCCAGCACGATGATGGGCGTAACGAAATCAAGGCGGCCTGGGAAACAGGTCCGCAGACCGGCATAGGTGTTGAGTTGGTCCAGCTTGGGCGTGAGGAACGATACCGGATTTTGCAAATAAAAGAGATGATCATTATTGATATTAAATATGTAACTTCTCATGTAACCATAGCCCGGCAGAAAGACCGTCAACATCTGGAAAACGCCAAAAAGCGCCAACCCCGGCGCGGCCAGCAGGGCAACGCCGTTGACCAAGGCCTTGACCCAGTTCCCAGCCTTGAGGCAGGCGAACACGGCAATGGCGTAGCACAGCAGGGCCTGCATGGCAAAATTGCCCAGCAGGCGCCAAAACAAGCTCATGTGCATTATTTCGGGCGCGGGAAGAAACGAATTGAAGGCAAGAGCAGTCGCGGCGGTGGTGACGGGCGGTGCCAGGCTGCACAGTACCCCCGCGAGGAAGCGCGCACAAAAGACCGTTTGACGCGTCAGCGGGAGGGCGAACTTGTTGTGTGCATGCCTTTTGCTGAACAGAAAGCCAAAGACGAACAGCGCGACAGCCAACGCGAACAGCGCCTGCGCGTAAGGGTAGAGCTCCACACCGGCGAATAAAAGCTTTCTTCCGGCAGAAAATTCCGGCAAATAAAGCCAGTCTTTGCGCTGCGAAAAGATAAAGCCTTGCACCACCAGGACCGCAGCGGCTCCGGCGACGGCCAGCCATTTGCAGCTATGCAGGGCTTCGTGGAAAGCCGTACCGAATTTCGGGGTCCCCGGCAAGCCGTCAGGCTTGTTGGAGTGTATATTACGCGAACCAGCCTTGAAAGTCATGTGACTGCACCTCCATCTGTTGTAGGAATAGTTCCTCTAATGTCAGCGGCCGCGCCGAAATTTGTACTGCGCCCAACTTTACCAGCAACGTGCGGACCTCTTCTTCGGGCAGGTGGGTGACGAACACCGCCTCGCCATCGGACATCCGGAGATCCCGGCACTGCAGCACGGCCAAATCCTCCGGTACGAGGGCTTTCTCGAAAAACACGTGGAACATGTGCCATTGCTCCGCGATGCGGTCCATGTCGGTCTCGTAGACGATCCCCTTGTTTTTGATAATCACCACGCGGTCGCACAGCTCGTAGAGCTCCCGCAGGTTGTGGGACGACACCGCGATGCTGGTGCCCTGCTGGGAGATCAATTCGAGGGTCAGGCTGCAAATGAGCTTGCGCATCATCGGGTCCAGGCCGTCAAACAATTCGTCCAGCAGCAGCACCTTGGCCTGCGTGGCGATGCCGACCATAATAGCGACCTGCCGCTTCATGCCCTTGGACATCCTGCTGATGTGCATCTGCGGGCTGATGTTGATGAGCCCCGCCAGTTTTTCCAGCAGCTTGAAGCTGAAGCGCGGGTAATAGGCCGCGTAGTATTTGCCAAGCCGCGCAATGGAGCCGAAAGGCATGATGTAAGGATCGTCCGGCACGAAAAACATCTCCCGGCGGGAAATATCGTCGTTGAAAACATCCCGGCCCCCGTACAGCACGCGGCCCGCCTTGGGCTGCGTGATCCCCATCATCGCCTGGAGCAGCGTGGTCTTCCCGGCCCCGTTGTGGCCGGCCAGCGCCAGGATGCTGGAGGGCCGCAGCTGCAAATTGATGTCCTGCAATACCAAAGTGTCGCCGTAACCTACCGCCAAATTTTCTACCTGCAGCACTTTTAAGTCGCCTCCTTATCATAAACTTTGTCAACCAGACGTATCAGGTCTTCGCGCGGGACGCCTCCGGCGCGGGCGGCTCGGACGGCAAGCTCGGCCTGCTCCATGTAGCGACGCTGCAACTGGCCGTTCGCCAATGCGTTCTCCGCCACAAAACAGCCGCGCCCCTGCACCGAAACGATGACGCCGTCGTGTTCCATCTCGTCAAAGGCCCGTTTGACGGTGTTGACATTCACCGACAGCATCCGCGAAAGCTCGCGGATGGAGGGCAGCTGCGCGCCTTCGGGTAAAGCGCCTGAACATACCCTCTCCATAACCTGTTGCTTGATTTGCTCGTAAGCCGGCACCCTGCTGTGCATGTCGATTACAAACAGCAAGCGTGACCACCTCCTCTGGTTAAGTGTCATAGCTATGATAGCACAGTTGAGGCGACTTGTCAATAGGGTACGAAAAAAATTTTCAAGCACCGAAGCGGCCTGGTGACACCTCTTTGGTGCTTTGTATGACTGTAAAATAAAACTGCTTGCCAATATCAGTATCACCAGGAACTATAACTCAAGCCGTTTCGCGTCGCCGGGGTTTTCCCCTGTGCCGATATAATACGTGAACACGGCCGTGCCTTCATACTCCCCGGCAGGCAGCGCACCCCGGCGAAAACCGGATGGTCTCTGTGAAGGTTTCGCCGGCCTCAGTGTGGCAAAGCGGTAGTCTTCCGTCCACATTTTGCCCTCAAGTTCAAAGTCGGTGAAGCCAGGGATGCGCACTGGGATTTCCAGGTGCACGTTGGGCGTTCCACTGCCAACGCCGTAGGTAATATCTTTCCCTGTGGTGTTGGTGATAGTGGCCGTGAGGGTAAAGGGCTCGCCTGTAAACTGGTGCTGATACCCGGTGAATACCTTCAGTACAAGACCGTCGTGTTTTGTTTCACGTGACATGGTGATCGGTTGCCGGGTTTTGCTGGACGATACTGCTGTACTGGTTGGTGCGACGCTTTGCTTGGGCTGCGCTGTTGTGCTGGCTGCGGTGCTGTCGCCTATATCGCGCTTGGTCGTTGTAGGTTCTGGGGCAAACGGACGTGTTTCTTCCCCTGCCTCGGCATAAATGACCGCGCCGCAGGACAAATCCACCATCAAGTTGTAGGTTTTGCCGCCCCGCTCCGCCTGCCAGTTTTCAATACGGCCTGGATCGTACAGGCTCACCGCGTCCTCCCCGGCCTGCTCCAGGAATATACCGCTCTCCCGAGCAGCACCATCCTGGCGTCCGTGAACTCATAGGAACAGGTGGACAGCGTGACGACCCTGTCACTGTCCGTCAAGCCAATATCCCGGTATTGCCGCGCGTTTTGCCTGACATACTCGAAGTAGCCCTCGCCCAAATCGGCACCGTAGATTTTCTCGTCGGTGCTTTTCACCACCAGGTAAGCGAAGAATTCAAGGGTCAGGGTTTCATGCGGCAGGCAGATGGTCCCGCGCGTGTTCGCGCCGAAGAAATCCTTTTCGGCAAAGGCCTTCAGCGTGCCGAACATGCTGCCGTTCTTCATGTGGTGCCCGTAGATGATCGTGTTCCCCGACGATAAATCCTTTGCGCAGCGATAATCCATAAACAGCGTGCCGGCCATGGCGTGGTCCCCGTTCAGGTCGCGGCGCAGGTAGTAGTCGTTGTCCGCAGCCTGCACAAATGGGTAGTCGATTCTCGTGCCTGGCACGGTCAGCCAGCCCACGGCGTCGGGGTATTGGGCCTGTAGATCGATGACGCCTTGGTTCACGATCCCGCCGTCCGGCTTGTACTCCATGACGGCGCCGTGCAAATTCGCCTCGGCCCGGTAATCGCCGCTTGCGTTCCATAGCTGCGTGCCGCTGAATACCGTGAGCGCCGCGAAGCACAGCGCCAGGGCGCTAAGAAATAGTTTTTTCACGCCGCCTGCGCCTCCTTACGAGAAAAATAACCACTGTCACAAAGCCAACAAAGCTCGCGCCCATCAGGGACAGCCAGAGGGCCGGGCGGTTCTCGTCGCCGGTTTTGGGCCGGTCCGGGTTCGGTGGCACCTCCTTGGGGCGGCGGGTGTTGGTGATCACAAAGCCGGTGGAGGCGCTGCCCGCGATGGTTTTGACATAGCCCTCCGGCACGTCGGGTTCGTCCGCTGTCCAGGTGTCCTTTGCGTCCAGGTTGTCCCAGGTGTAGCTCCAATGGTTTTTCGCGCTCAGCGTCACGCGGCTGCCGTAGGGGGCGCCGCTGCGGTAGAGCTGCACCTGGATGCCGCCCGCGGGGGGGCTGCCCGTTCCCGCCCATACCTTGTACACGCTCACGGATGCGGGCTTATCGCCGGGCCTGGCGGGTTCGGTTTTGGGGTACGCGGCCACGTTGTAGTCCCATTCCCCCGTCTGTTCATTCTTGGCGGGCACGGCGATGAGGTACGGCGCGAAAACGTACTCGCTGTTCTCGCCGCTTGCCTGTGCCACAAGGTACAGCCCGGCGGAGAGCCCCGTGAAAACCGCGCTTCCGCCGCTGTCCGTGGCCTTGACGCTCCGTCCGACGCCGTTGGCGGCGGCGTAGGTGTTGAGCGCGGCCGCCAGGGCGATGTTTTTTTCCTTCGTCAGGCTCGAGAAATCGGCTCCCGCGCCGGAGAAGGCCTGGGCGGGGTCGAAAACGGCCGCGCCGTTCGCCTCCCGCAGGAAGGCCACGGGGCAGACGGCGACCCGGAGCCCGCTTAAGGGCGCGCCGTTATACTCCATCCTGACGGTGAGGGATGCCGTTCCCGGGACGGCCGCGCAGGCAACGCCCGGAACCACCGCCAGGAGGCAGGCCGCGGTGAAAATCAAGGAAAAAAATCGCTTCATAGGTACATCTCGCCTTTCTTGTGTATTTTTACGCATTTGACGATTGCGTATCCCAGGAACACAGGCAGCGCCGGGACCAGGAACAGCAGGAGAATCAGGAGCTTGTCAAGCCGCCTCGCGCCGAAGCCGGGATCCCACCCGGTTGCGGCGTTCTCCACGCGGTGGCCGCGCACCAGCAGCCTGTGGGTGTTCACGCCGTAGGGCGTGCAGGTCACCAGGGTGCAGTAGTCCATGTCCCTGTCGATATCCAGGACGCCGACCTCCTCCGGCAGCACGGTCTGGATGTTGTCCACCTGGTAGGTCAGGGTTTCGCCCAGGATGTACAGCGTGAAGGTGTCGCCCACGGCCATTTTGTCCAGGTTGGACAGCAGCTTGGACGACGGCAGGCCGCGGTGGCCGCTGATGAACGCGTGGGTCCCGGTCCCGCCCACCGGCAAAGAGGTGCCCTGTATGTGCCCCAGGCCGATCTGCAGCACGCCCTCGTCCGTGCCGTGGTAGATGGGCAGGCTCACGTTGATCTTGCCGATGGCGAGGATGCCCATGACCTCCCGGCCCGCGTCGAGCTGCTTGAGGTACTCCGCCGTGTCCGCCCGCGAGAAATGGAAGCGGTCCGGCTTGTCAAGCAAGCGTTTGTTATACGCGCGCGCCGCCTCCAGGAGCTCCAGCCGGTCCCCGTCGCCGATGGCCCGCGTGTCCTCAATATATTGCGAGACGACGCGCGACTGGCTGCGGGAATTCACGAGATCCGCGAGGATGGGATAGAGCAGCACGGAGAGAGTCACGAGGCCGCCCACGATAAACGCGATGACGATAATATGCTTTTTCATAAGCCTCTCCCTACCGCTGACCCGCGCCCCCCGCCGGCCGGCCAGGGAACCGGCCGGCGGGGCTGCGTTGGGTCAGGCGTTTTGTTTGCTTGCTTACTCGGCGTCCAGGGCTTCCAGGGCCTTCTTTTTCCGGTAGGCGACCAGGGCCACGCACAGAAGGAGCGCCATCGCGCCGCCCAGGCCGAAGAAGATGTAGGTGCCGATGCCGCCGGTGCCGGGCAGGGTGCCGCCCGCGTTGTTCAGCACGCTCACCTGCTCCTGGCCGGTCAACGAGCCGACCGTCAGGCTGGACTCGCCCTGGAAGGGCGCTTTATGCACGATGATGGTGGTAATCCAGCCGGGGATCAGGTTATAGCCGTCGGGCGCTTTGGTTTCCTTCAGGCCGTATTCGCCGGCGTCCAGGCCCTCGATGCGGACCAGGCCGTTCGCGTTGGAGACAAGCACGGTATCACCGGCCTCGCCCGGCATCGCGACCCTGTAGTCATAATTTGGGTCGCCCGTCAGCTTGACGAATTTGATCGCCGCGCCGTATGTGTTCGCTCCCGTCTTCGGGCTCAGCTCGAATTCCGCGCCGGCCAGCGGCGTGTCTACGCCGGTATACTTGAAAATCTTCAGCTCGAAGGTGTAGACTTTGACTTCCTTGTCCGGGGTCTTGCCCTTGTCGTCCTCGTCGTAGGGGTTGTTGCTGTACTCCAGGTTCACCTTGTTGGGGTTGCCGGGCGCGCCGACAACCGCGTTTTCGTTCAGCGTGGCCTCGTAGAGAATCTCGATGGTCCAGCCGGTGAAGTCTTCAAAATCTTCCTTGAAGTTGGGGAACGCGATGTCGATTTTGGTGCCGCCGGCATATGCGCCGCTGGTGTCGGTCGCCGGGCTCGTAGTCACCGTGTATTGGTAGGGATCAACGATGATATCGTTCTCGCCGGCTTTCACCAGCTTGATCGTGACCTTGTTCGCCCCGCCGAAGGTCAGGCCCTTGCTCATCGTGTCGTGCACGGCAAAGGTGTACCTGTCGTAGCCGGCCATGTCCGGGACCTTCGAGGTGAGCTTAAACTCCACGGTTTTGCCGATGTTGGCGTCGGTCCAGTCGTCCCAGCTGTTCTTAATGCCCGCAGCCGGGTCGCAGTCGTCGTTCCAGACCTCTTTGTCGATTTCCGGCGCTTCGGCCTTGAGCTTGACCTGCGCGTCCTTGGTGGTGCCCGTAACCGCGTTGTTTGTGTAGACCAGGGTGGGGACCGTGACGAGCATGCTGCGGCTGATCACTTTCTGGCCGTCGCGTGTGGCCGCGCCCGTGACGAGGTAGTAGCCGTAGTCCAGGTTGTTGATCTTTACGTTGGGGGCGGCCGCGGTGGCGCTTATGGCCGTGAACAGGCCCTTGTTCGCCGTCAGGTCCTTGGCCAGCCCGATGATTTCGTCCTCGGTGCGCGCGGCTTGCAGCCACTTCAGGAACGCGTCGGCGTTCGCGCCGTACTTGCTCATGCCGGGCTTCGCCAGGAAGTTGTCGACAGCGGGCTGCACGGGCGTGTAGGCGAAGCTGTAGTTCGGGGCCGTGCCGCCGACTGTCACGTCGAAGAGCTTGTAGGCGTTGAAGTCGGTGTCGGCGAGGGTGTGGTTGACGGGCGGCGTGATGGTGATGCTTCCGTTTTCGCCCGCCGCGAAGGCGGTCAGCGGCAGCGCGGTGACCATCAGCATGGCCAGCGCCAGGAGCAGTGTGACGAACTTAGTGTGCTTTTTCATTGTGGTTTTCTCCTTTTCATGTTTTGAATTTTGGGTTTTGCTTGGGTTTTCGGATGGGAATGCGTTGGTGTCGCCTTGGGTCTCGGGGCTTCCGGTTATCGCATACGCGGCAACCTCCTTCCTTTGCGGGTTTGGGGTCCGAACCGCGGGAGCTTCCCGCCCGGGTTCTGAAGCCATTATACCGCAAGCCTTTGTCGCAAACCATTCAGGGAGGAAAGGAAATCCCTGTCGGATTGTATTACCCTTATCGCATACGCAGCAACCTCCTTTTCCGGCGGGTTGTGTATATCAATGTTCCTGTCAGGAGCATGGACAGCGTTGCGGCCATAGTCAGCCCTGCGACTGCGAAGGGCCCGGTGCCGGTGCCGCCCGTTTCCGGGAGGATGGGGCCGCCCGGGGAGGCGCCGGGGAAATCCACGCACGCGCGCACGGACACCTTGCAGTATTTCCAGGTGATGATGCGCTGATCACCTTTATCGTCGGTAGTGAGGATAATGACATAAAATTTCGACGGCTTTTCTCCCAGAAGCTTGCCGGTATCATACGTGCCAGTGTGGCCGAGCGGGGCTTCCACATAGAAGCTTTCGCCCACCTTGACCTCCACGAAGGTTCCGGGGGTGCTGTACGCCACGCCGTCCTTGCGGATGGTGTAGGGGGCGATCACTGGCACCTTGACGGAGTTGTCGGGCGGGCCGCCCTGCAGCGTGATCGCCTCGGACCGCTGCACCTGCGTGCCGTCCGGCAGCGTAACCACGGAGGACGCGGGCTCCTCGGGAACGAACTTCAGATCCCAATTGGGGTAAGGCAGCTTCTCGATCGCGTTCCATATCTTGCCGGGGCTGTAGCTGCTATAACCGCCTGCGTATTTGCCGTGAAGCGCTTTGTGGATCGTGAAGGCATTGGCGGTATATGCCTCCCTGACAGTATCGGAGGCATTGGATGGCGCAACGGCGGGATTTGCCCAGCGAAGGTCCGGACTGCTGATCGCCTCGGGGCCCGCGAACCCGTAATAAAGCAGCTTCGCCAGCATTTCCGGATTGTCTGCGCCGGTGAGATCGAGAGAAACGTTTGTGATTTTCGGCTTGTCGTCCGGCGTGTCCTTCGTATTGTCCCCGCAGAACCCCGGTTGTCCATTGACGTAGAAATAGGGCCAGTCGTACCCCTGCGTTTCAACGTTGGAAACCCTGATGTTGCTGTAGTCCTTCGGGTCCGTAGAGGGCAGTTCATCCGACTCCAGCCGGCCGGCGTCACGCATCTGCGGCGGTTCCTCGGCGGAAAGCGTCGGGCCGACGTCCTCCGCGGCGGCGGGAGGCACTGCAATGATTTCCACTTCCTCACTCTGCACCGGCTGAGCATTCGGCGCATCGGCTTGCTCCTCTGGCCCGGCGGCCTCCTCCGCGCCGTCCCGGGCGTTGGCGGCCTCGCCGGCCTGATCCAGGGGGACATAAGGCGCGATAAGCGTCCCGTCCGCGCCGCAGGCATAGAACGCGGCATCCTCCGGGTCCTGCCCGTCCAGCCAGCCATACACGCGGTAGAACGCGCCGTCCTCCCGGCTGTAGCTGTACACGGGCACGGGGGTGTCCGGGACCTCGGCATAGTACGGCGGGAGCGCGGGCGGCTGCCCGTAGTTGAAGCTCTCCGCCAGCGCAGGCCGCAGCGACAGCACGATCGCCAGCACGATGGCAGCCAGACACAGCGGCAGTAAGACAGCGGCCGCGAGTTTTCTGCGCTTCCTGTCCGCCAGGATCCTTTCCAGGGTTGAACTGTTTTTCATTGTTGCACCATCCCTCTTTCGTGATATTCATGTAAGCGTTCTGCTCCTCCAGCCGCGTCCCCAGAATCATCGCCGTCGCCGATGATTTTCGATGACTTCATAAGACTTTCCCAGCCCCTTTCAGCGGCCATACGCTGCAGACCACCTTGCCGACGATCTGTTCCCGTGGCACCGGGCCGAACTGGCTGTCCCGGCTGTCCATTGAGGCCGCGCGGTTGTCGCCCAGGACGAACACCGTCCCCGTGGGCACCTGGAATGGGAACTTGGTGTCGCAGGCACCCAAGCTCGGCTCGGCAACATACGGTTCGTCCAGCGTCCTGCCATTGACCGAGACGATGCCGGCTTCGCTGATGTCGACCAGGTCGCCCGCCGTGCCGATCACGCGCTTGATGTGCAGCCTGTTGTTGAGGTAAAACACGATGACGCTGTTTTTCGCGGGATCGTTGTCCTTCACGGCGAGAACGACGTCGTCCATGCGCAGCCGCGGGTTCATGCTCGAGCCGTCTACCCGCACCACCGTCACCCACAGGTTCGTGACGAGGATGATCGCCGCCGCCGTCACCGCCAGGCCTGCCAGGATGCCGTATAGCAGCCGCCTATACGATTCGTTCCGGTCCAGCCGCCCGATTTCGCGGTCAAGCATCGCCACGCTCGGGCGTCCCAGCCGTTCGACCTGCTTGCGTATCACTGCGTCACTCATACAGGCGCCTCCCCCCGGTCCCCTGCCCGCGCCCGAGCATCGCCTGGTACGCCTCAAGCAGCTCTTTCGCCTGCGCGAGCTCTTTTTCGCTGTCGCGCAGCATCAGGAGCAGGTGCTTCTTGGTCAGGGCCTGGAGCTGCTTTTGCGATATCGCCCGGCCGGCCGGCTTTTGCGGAACGCCGCTGTTGGCCGGAAGCGCGTAGGGGTTAACATAGGGGCTGGACCTGACCGGTGGAGATGGGAGAACGCATGGATCCAGCAGCCTCATCATGTCATTTATCTCGGTTTCGCTCAGGATATCCCAGCCGATCTGCGGCATCACAACTTCCCGCCCTTCAGCGGTATCTTCAGGTTGCCGAGCGCCCTGATGAAACTCGCCGACCCGACCTGCCGGCTGGCTCGCCGTGTAGTCGCCGCTATTCCCGAGGGTCTCTGGCAGGAGCCTTCTTGTGGCCGTCATCTTTCTTCCCCCTTTCGCTTTCTGTGCCTCAATTATAGCGCGCAAAAAAAGCGGATCCCATTCCAGCCGGAGAGGAAAGTGCCGTCGGATTTTCTTCCCTTTGGTAAAACCAAAACGCTTGAAGTGATGAAGCGTATGGTTGTGCAAGAGGGGCTTTGAAAACGGATTCTATTCCCGGCGGAACAATCTCTGTCGGAAAACACACCCTAATTCGCGATAAGCGCTTGACAAAGCAATGAGGTTGGCTTACAATAAGTTGGATAAAATGACAGGGAAGGAAAGAGAGAAGATGAAGGAGAATGCGTCTGGCGCGGCAAGCGGGCTGATGCGGCGGCCACGTCTGGACAGCCTGTTGGAAAAAGCGTTCACGAAGCCGGTGGTGACGGTCGTGGCCGGGGCCGGCTGCGGCAAGACCAGCGCCGTGTATTCCTACCTGCAATCCAGTCGCCTGCGCACGGTCTGGGTGCAGTTGTCCGAGGCGGACAACCTCCCCGCCCGGTTCTGGGACAATTTCGCGGGTGCCATCGGGCAGCACAGTCCCGCCCTCGGGGAAAACATCCGCAGGCAGGAGATGCCTGCCGGCAAAAGCGAGCTCTACCAGTTCGCGGACATGCTGGCCGACGAGATCAAGCCCCGCTACCGCTACGCGCTGGTGTTCGACGACCTGCACCTGATTCACGAAAGCGCGGTGCTGTGGTTTATCCGCGCGCTGGTCGGCGCCATGTGGTCCGGCAATATCGCCGGGGCACGCCCGGGTAACACCATCGTTTTGATCTCCAGGGAGGACTGCGGCTTCGACAGCGATAAGCTGGCGGCCCTGGGCCGCGTGGCGCAGGTCGGGGAAGAGGACCTGAACTTTACCAAAAGCGAAACCCTGGACCTGTTCCGATTTTTCGGCGTGCCCATGTCCCCCGCCTTTATGCCGGGTATCAGCGAGATTTACGCCGACACGGTGGGTTGGGTCTTCTTGGCCAGTCTGGCGGGCCGCCTGCTGCAAAAGCGCCCGGACGCCATGAAATACATCCGGGACGCCCTGCGGCACAACGTCTCGGTGATCATCGAAAACGAGCTGTTCCTGGGAAACACGCCGGAAATGAACAAATTCCTGGCGAAGCTCTCCCTGATCGACCACCTCGCGGCGGGCCTGGTTTCCCTGCTGGAGGACGGAGACCGCCTAGTCAAGGAGCTTCTGCGCAGTACCTCCCTGGTGCGCTACGACGCCTATATGGACGTGTATTACGTCCACCACCTGCTGCGGAATTTCCTGCTGCAAAAGCAGTACCTGCTCTCGGCGGAGGAAAAACGGGAGGTTTGCCTAATCGCCGCCGCTTGGTGCCTGGAGCATGACTACAAGATGGACGCGGCGGGCTACTACGCCCAGGCCGGGGATTACCAGGGCGTCGTCGATATCGTCTACATGTACCCGCAGATCCTCCCCATGGATGCGGCGGCCCTGCTCTTCGACATCCTGGACGGCGCGCCACCCCGGCTGGAGGAGGAGCTCGTCTCGCTGCACAGCTACCGCGGCAGGCTGCTGCTGAGCCTGGGCAAAATTGACCAGGCCGTGGAGGAGATGCAGGAGGTGATCCGGCAGGTGGAGACTCAGGAGGACACCCCGGACAAGCGGCGCAGGCTGATGGGGGCCTATTACGTGCTGGGACACGCGCGCATGCTCCGCTGCAACGACACCGGGGACTATGATTTTGCGGAATACTTTAAGAAAGCGGAGGAATACGGCCGGGGCAGCAGCTTTGCGCTCAGGGGCCCCATGCGCGTGGCCACCGTGGCGCCCTACATCCTGCGCATCGGCAAAAGCGAAGCGGGCGAGCCCGAGGCATATATCGACGCCCTCGCGCAGGCTGTGCCCTGCGTCGCCCGCCTGATGGACGGCTGCATGTATGGCTTGGACGACCTGGCACAGGCCGAGATGGCCTACTACCGGGCGGACATCGCCGGATGCAAGCGCTACGCCATACAGGCCCTCTACAAGGCCCAGGAGAAGGGGCAGTATGAAATTGAGAACCGCGCCCTGTTCTACCTGGTGCGGGCGGGGCTGGCCTCCGGCAAATACCATGCCATCAAGGACGCCACCCAGCAGATGGAAGCCCAGCTGGACATCCCGGAGTTTCTCAACCGCTATATCCGCTACGACATCCAGACGGGCTGGTTTTACGGAAGCATCGGGCAGAAGGAACAGGTCGCTGCGTGGCTGAAGAGCGATTTCGCCGTGAACCGCTCCCAGACGGTCATCTCGAACTATGAGGACTTCGCCCGCGCAAAATACTATCTGGCGGAGCAGCAATACCACACCCTGCTGGCCATGCTCGAGAGCCGCACCGGCCAGTTCGACATCGGGCGTTACCTGCTCGGCGAGATCGCCCTTGCCATCCACCGAGCGGTCTGCCTGTATAACCTCAAGGACACCCAGGGGGCGTTCGAGGCCTTGCGGCAGGCCTACGGGCTGGCGGCCCCCAATGGCCTGAACATGATTTTCATCGAGCTTGGCAACCACATGCGCACGCTGGCCGCCGCCGCCCAGAAGGCCGGCAACAGCGGGGTCCCGGCGGCCTGGCTGGAGGACATGCAGACAAAAGCCTCCACCTACGCCAAGCGGGCCGGGCAGGTGCGCGGCCAATACCGGCAGGCGGAGGGCCTGGAGGACGGCGTGCAGCTGACGCCGAAGGAGACGGACCTTTTGCGGGATTTGTCCCAGGGTTTGTCGCGCACAGAGAGCGCGGTGGCGCGCGGCATCTCCATCACGGCGGTGAAGCTGATGCTGCAGTATATCTGTGAGAAGCTGGGCGCGATAAACAGCATGGACGCGGTAAGGATCGCGGTTTCCAAAGGGCTGCTGTAGGGCTTGCCGCAAGTATAAAAATTACCATAAGCGCAGCAGCCGTAACCGCGGTTTTCCCAAAAGCGGTTACGGCTGCTGCCCTTTTCGGTTTTCATGCTGGCCCTTCTTTGGTTTACTAGGAGGATGTTGTGGCAGAAGATCTGCTTTCCGATCTGGGAGAGCATGGTGGCGTCGTAGGTGGGCACGGCGTTGTAGAGCGTTGCCATACGAACGCCCTTTCCCAATCAAATCACACCCAAAACAGCGGAAGCAGGAGCAACCAGCGCCAGGTCGCCAGCAACCGCAATATGATTGTTTTCAGCGCGCACGTGGCGGCTTCCTCCTCGAGAGGCACGTAGACACCCGGCTGCGCCATCCGCACAAACTGGGGATACGCTTCGTTGCCGAACACAGTGGCGTCTTGCGCGTACAGGAACCAGTCGTACCAGCCGGAATAACTCCCCTCCGTGCCGTGGGGCTTGTCCCGGGCAAACCAGGTTCGGTCCGGTAGCAGACAGGTGGAGGCGTCAATAAAACGATCAGGGGAGATGTGGTTGTGGCCGTCGTCAATTTTTTGCCTGTAGCAGGCAGGAAAGGGGGTACCAAAGAGCGCGCAGGTCGCACCCAAACTGGCGTATACGGTATCTACCGTATTGTCCGACTGTACGGCTGGGCCGCCCCCGACCGGAATCTGCGGCAGGCCGTAGCCGACGCGCATACCAACCTTGACCTGCATGGCGGCTTCGAGAAGAATCTCGTCCGCATATGCCAGCACCTCACTGCGGTAACGGTCCAGCTTGCTAACCAGTGCCACGTATTTGTGATCCCCCTTGAACAGTGCCTTTTTTGCCGCCTCGTAATCCTTCGCAGGGACATACGACCAGATCTCCGGTATCGTGAACACCAGTGGGATGATGATTTCATCGTACAGGCGGTTTACAACGCGCATTGACGCTAACGCAAGCAGCCTGGATGCGACATCCAGCAAGCCCGTTTCATACAGCGCATACAGAACGGGTTGCAACGAAGACATGTCAAAATCCAGCCAATCAAACGCAGCGGTTCTGCTTAGGGCCTCTGCGTTGAGCACAAGCCGACATTTGGCGAGTTCCCCAAACACGGTTGTGCCGTTATGCATAGAAATATCGAACACAACGCTGGCGGCGTGGTTTAGGCCGTACAGTTTTAGATACGCCAGCAGGATTGGCCCACTGCCGCTCATTCCAAAAAAATTAAATTTATCGATCCCGCGTTTCTCCTGCACGAGAGTAACAAATTTATGTAGCCGCGCCGCGTTTTCCATGGGATCTAGGCGCCAGTCAAAGTGGAACCGGATCGAATCCCTAAAGATGTTGGCATCGGTCCAGGTGTCTTCGTCTGCGGAGATGTTAGGCGCCACGCTTTCTCCGTTTTCATCCATTCGCACCGGGCCAAACCAGCGCCACGCTGCCTCCCCCGCGATGTCCACAACGCGGTCGAAGTCCAAGGCTTTGGCTGCTTCGAGCATCTCGCCGATAGCCGGCGATCCAACCACGGCCTGGGAATCAAAGGCCACGCTCCGTTCCGGTGTGTGCTCATCGAAATACAGCACATGGAAGCCACCCGCCAAGCGGATGACGGGATAACTGCTCACGTCCGTTGTCCTGAGGTCCGCACCACGCGCCTGCACGGTTGGCCACACCGCTAAAAACAGCACAGTAAGGGCGGCACAAGCAGCCCTCTGTATCCGCTTCATATATGTGATACGCATAGATACTCCTTTGCTTAATCGTTGCTCACTCAGGGTTTTGAATATTCTAAACCATACACTGGCAAACACGTCAAGCGACAAAAATGCACAGGAGTCATATAAATGACAAATTGCCTGTTATGTTTATTTACTGCCACACGAATGTACATGTCCCATGACAAACAAGGGAGAATTTGCTATAATGGAACACAACCAACAATGCAAAAGGAGAAAGCTCATGATACTCAGCATGTTCAAAATTATCATTGCCACATTGCTCAGCATTCTTATCGCGTTTTCCAGTATGGGTGCGCGTGCTGAAACGCCCGGCGTTCCTGCCTGGGACAAAGACGTCTACGCCGCCTATGTCGGCAACCGCAGCCGCCTGCTGCGCATACTTACCCTGGGCCTGGCTCCGCCGCCCCGTTGCGAAATCACCTTTGACGAAACCCTTGCGCAAGCCTTCGCCATGCTGGAGGCGAACAGCGGCTTCGATGTGGAAGGAACCGCGAATTCTCTGCCCGATATCTTTTACTACCACCGCTGGCTTGTAAAGCTACTGCCGGATTTTTTCTACAACTTGCGGGATAACTGGATGGCCAAGGGCGATGCCTGGCAGGAAGCTGGCGACGGGAGCCTGATGGTGCTCTACCGTCTGCTGGGCGTTTCGGCGGCTATGCCAGTGCAAGTGCACATAGCGGCCGAGCGGTCTGAGTCGGACCCGGACGAATATGCCGTGATAATCTACCTGACCTATGCGGACGGCAGTTTGCGCTTCTTTAATACTTTTTCAACATACAACACGTCAACCGGTGAGTTCGGCGAAAACAACGGCATTGGCGGTTTGGGATACAACTTCAACATCAAAAAATCCTGGGCCTATACTACGGGCGACCCATTCCAGCGCAAGTTGGGTTACATCAAATTCTATGACGACATGCTGCTACAGACCAGCGACATGGTTAACGTGGACACCGTGCGCCTGAAGTTTCCTTGGCGGGGAAAAGATTGGATGCTCCAACTGTGGAAGGGCCGATACTTCACCACCACCGGGGGGGAGGTCGGGCTCTATAACAAGCCACAGTCCCGCTTGGTTGAATTCTACGATGCAGCCGCAGATGACGAGCGTATTGGCATGTCCTTTAAGATCACCGCCCATGACGAAAGTGGAGACATCGTACTTATTGACCGCCCTGTGCAGAACCACTGGTGGATGACCGGCTTTGCCGTGCGGGAATATCTCTATACCCCTGAACGAATCACGCTGGAAACCGAGATTGTCCCGGCCGATGAGGAAATGAAGCTTGGATTGATAGCGGCGCTGAACAGAGAGGCTGCTAAAGGCGTTCTCACTTATACAGAACAAGAAAGCGATGCGTCTCTGATGGTCAGATGGTAGAAACAGAAGCCGTAGATAATAAAATGTCCATATCCGCGCTTTGCCTTTCGCGGGCATGGACTCAACGCTTTCCCCGTGCACTCGCGACGGGGGCCGTTGAGTTGGCAAAAAGAAGGGCGCCGCCCCCGGCCTTGATTTCAAAAAGGCCGGAGGCGGCTGGGTGTTGAACCAAAGAAAGGTAGAAGATATCTAGTTAATACGCGCTGCTGGGAGGGCGTCCGTTATTTTTTACGTCCCTGAAAATAATGAGGGTACGAAAAAAATCAAGAAAAGAGTGTCGCCTCCACATTATCGATAAAAGCTTGACGCTGGCCGTCATCGCACACGCGCCACAGAATGACAAAATGCTGCTCATCTTTGGTCAATGAGGAAAAAACGATTGCAGTGTCGCCGCGGCCTACGGGGCCGGCAAGCCGACTCACCAAAAAGCTCGCCCAACTTCACCTGATACAGGCGGGCTAGGCCGATAAGGAGATCAATATTCATCCGGGTGCGCACCAACTCGTAGTAAGCGTAGGTTGACCGGTCCATGTGCAGAGCGTCGGCAGCCTGGTGCTGTGTCAGGCCGCGTTCATGTCTGAATTTTTTCACCATAGATAAGACAAGTGTGTATTTGGCATTGTTGGCAAACGAAAAATTCAAGCAAAATAGGAGAAAATCACCATGAAAAAAGCAACACACATCCCCAGCATCCTACTTACCCTCGCGCTGGCCCTTGCCCTGTTGGTGCCTGTGAGCGCCATACCAAACCCGGTGCCCCTGCCCGGTTACGTACAGTTGCCCATCTATGTGGCCGCTGGCAAGGAATTCACCCTGGAAATCGGGGGCGATCCATTTATGGCAGGCGTCATCGCGAGGGATTACCAGTGGTATCGCATGAGCGTCCCGCCCCTAGGCGACGCTGAGGCAATCGCAGGCGCGACTGACCTCAGGCTGACTCTCACAGCGCAGCTTCCGCCCAAAGGCAGCGGCGGGCGTTCCTGGGCCGGAAACGTGCTGAAATCCGAAAACTACTACTGCAAAGTAACCACCACCTTCGACGATGGCACGGTTACAGAACTGTACAGCACCACTACCCTTGTGCACACCTACTACGACTTGGCCGGAGCGAAGGATTATCTAGCGGCGCAGTGGGATTTGGGCGCTTTTTCCTTCCTGAGGGCACTGGGGGAGTTCGCGTTCATCCCCTTCGTGCTGGCCCATGAATGGCTGAATACGCTGCTCGGGTTGCTGCGCAAGCCGGGAGCGGATGGTGCGCCCGGCTGAAACCAAGGCAAAAGGAAAAACAGAAGGCTAAGCGACTAATAAACAGATCAATTTGGAAAGGGAGATTTCTATGAAACGCATGTTTTCGGTTCTGTTAACGGGTTGCCTGCTGCTGGGTCTGGCGGGAATCGGCGCAGCTGCAAATGATATGCCCTATGCGCTTTTCGCGGGGGAATTTCATGCCATCGCGCTGCGGCCCGACGACACCGTCTGGGCCTGGGGCTACAACTGGGCAGGCCAACTGGGTGACGGCACATTGGATGATCGCTCCACCCCTATCATCGTTCCGGGGCTTTCCGGCGTGACCTCCGTAACAGCCGGGGACGGTCACACCGTCGCGCTGAAAGCGGATGGTACGGTTTGGGCTTGGGGCAGAAACGAAAATGGCCAGCTGGGTATTGGCAGCAGAAGCCGCAGTGTCCGCAGGCCTACGCTGGTCACGGGTATTTCGGATGTCATTGCTATTGCGGCGGGATCGGCCCATACCATCGCGCTGAAGTCGGATGGTACTGTATGGTTTTGTGGAATGGACTACGATAAAGGGTCGCTAGGCACTAGCACCGCAACAGACACCATTGTTCCCACGAAGGTGAAGATCTCCGATGTCATAGCCATCGCGGCAAAGAACTGCCAATCATTCGCCTTGAAATCAGACGGAACAGTCTGGGCCTGGGGCTACAACTGGTACGGTTCTCTTGGCGACGGTACCACGACATACCGGCTTGACCCCGTACAGGTGGTGGGTCTTACCGATGTCACCGCCATAGCCACAGGCGGCTATCACAGCTTCGCGTGGAAATCTGACGGCACGATATGGGCCTGGGGAACCAATCAGGCGGGGCAGTTCGGCAACGGCACGCAAACCAGCAGCAACGTCCCCGTAGAGGTTCCGGAGCTGACCGATATCGCCGCCATCGCGGCGCATAACAGCTACACGATGCTGTTAAAAACGGACGGCACGGTGTGGACCTGTGGCTTGAGCAATTTTGGCAGCCGGCTTGACGACGGCTCGGAACCCCACTATGTTCCCACGCAGGTGCCGGGCCTGATGGATGTCATCGCCGTTGCGGCGGGGCTCTTTTTCGCGGCCGCGCTGCAATCGGACGGCACGATTTGGTGCTGGGGGCACAACGAGTTCGGGCAGCTGGGCGACGGCACCACCTTCAACAGTTCCTATCCTGTGCAAATCCTCGGAGCTGTCGAAGTGACGCTGCCCGAGGACTACGACGACACCTTCACAGACCCCTATGTCGTCATCGGCAGCCAGAGCATCGCCGCCGCCAGCGCCACCCCGGAAATCACTTGGAACGAAAGCGCGATGCGGCTGGAAATCGCGGAGGGCCTGCCTGTCGGCACCTACCGGGCCACGCTCCAGGCCAGCGACGACGAAGGCCACAGCGCAACGAAAAACGTTACAATACGCGTATACAAGACCATCTTTGGCACGAAATATGAATCCACCATCTGGAACTGGATCAAGTTCATCGTCCTGTTCGGCTGGATATGGATGTGGTTTGTCTAAATCTGTTAGGTAATTGCGAAATGCAGTGTTTGGACTGAGATGGAGGCGAGCCAAAAGACGCCAATAGAACGGGGGTAGGCCGGCACACATACTTTTATTGCGATGGCATTTTGGCGCACTACTACACGAACCCGAATGCGCTGGACCTATCGCCGCTGTGTGCTAATCCTCCACGCTCCGTATATGTGTTATCCAGCCTCTCAGCAGCCTTGAACAGCCACACGGGGATATGTCTCTCCATGGAGGATATGCCGTGCTCCAGCACGGGCCAGCGGGCCGACATGGCGGCGCGGTAGTCCGTCTGCCAGCGGGAAAACTGGGCCTGGTTGCAGAGTTATCTGCTTGGCGGAAAGGCGCTTGTCCGAGGTGATTGGGCAGAAGGAGCAGTGCATATGGGGCGTGCGCTCATCCATATGCACCATGGTCGCTATGATGTTGTCCCTGTCGATTTTTTCCTTCATGAAAGTCGTAGGCCCGCCGGAAGTATTCGCGCTGCTCGGCGGCGGGCAGGATGTTCATGAATTCCGGGCTTGCCGTGAGGACGGTCTCCACCATGACGGTGCTGTCCCTGCGGGTCTTACACTATCGGAAATCAGTTGAAATTTCCTCTTGACATGTAAGCGGCTTACAAATTTACAATACAGCGTAGCATGCCCGAACAATTAACTGCCTACGCGAGGGAACACGGTCTGACATGCGAAGGACCGGTCTATGTGATCTATCTTTTGGATGAAATCTGCATCAGGGAGCCCACGGAGTATCTTGCCCAGGTTAGCGTTCGGGTGCGCAAACGCAAAAATTATTATACTACTTAAACGTAGAAAGTAGGGCCGCGCCATGCCGGATATATATCAGGCACCCAGCCGGTTCCCGCTGGATGTGGCGGGGATCATTTACCCCTCGGCGCGCACGCGCATCTGGAATTATACCTTCCGCATCGGCTTCTTGCTCAGGGAGGAAGCGGACCATTGGCGGTTGCGCCGGGCTCTATCGGATCTGCGCCCGCGCTTTCCCTCCTTTTTCGTCAGTGTGCGGCACGGGCTGTTCTGGTATTGCCTTGAGCGTGTGTATGGCCTGGACATTGTACACAAGGAGACAGACTACCCCTGCCGCTCGATGGATATTTTCAGCCGTGACATGCCAGCCATCCGTGTACTTTACGACCGTCGGCGGTTTTCGCTGGAGGTCTCCCATGCCGTTTCCGATGCTGGCGGCGCACTGGTGTTCGCGAAAGCCCTGTTGGCCCGCTATTTGGAATTGGGCGGCACGGAAATCCCGCCGGGCAGCGGTCTACCGGACTTGGACGAACCGCCTTGCCCCGGGGAGCTGGAAGATAGTTACCGGGCAAACTACACCAAAGAAAGGGAGAAACCGGGAGGGAACGGACCTGCCTACCAATATCGGCCGCCGCGAATCCGGAATTACCTGAAGGTTGTTCACGGCATTGTGCCCCTGGAGGACGTTCTGCCTACAGTGAAAGCGCGGGGCCTGACCGTCACGGATTATCTCATGGCCGTATACCTCTATTCCTTCTATGCCGCCGACCCCCATGCCCGGTGCAGCCGAAGGCCCATTAGGATTTCCGTTTCCATCTCTCTGCGCGGTCTCTATCAAAGCGAAAGCCTGCGCAACTTTTCGCTCTACGCCAACCTAGGATTTACCCCACACGAGAAAGAAATTTTTACATTCGAGGATATTCTGGAGGCAATGAAGGGCAAACTGGCTGCGGCCAAAACCAAGGGGGAGATGCACAAGCTGCTGTGCTCACACGTGGCGCTTGTCCAAAACCCCTTCGTCCGGGCAGTACCCAACGCGATCAAGCGCCGCATTATGCGGCTGGGCTATATCCTGGCGGGCGAAACCACACAGACCAGCCCACTGAGCAGTTTGGGGCAGATGAAACTGCCGCCCTGCATGGCTGAACATGTGGAAGCCGTGGAAGCAATTTTAGGCGGTTCCCCGTACAAACGCATCCAATGCGCCGTGATTTCCGACGACCGCAGGCTGCATCTTTTTTTCAGCGGGGACACGGAAAAAACGGACGTGCAGCGCGAATTCTTCCGCTTGCTGGCGCGCGAGGGAATTCATGCGCGTGTGGAAAGCAATATCAGGCACAGAGAGGAGGAGACCACGTTATGAGATGCCTCGCCTGCCAAGTGGATTTGAACGAAAATGTGGTCTGCTGCCCCCTCTGCGGCGGTCCAGCGGAGGATATTCCCCCTCTGATTGAAGGGGTGGCATATCAGGATCACCCCAGCTGTGAATACAGGCCCTTACGCCGCCTGCCCCCGATAACGGGGCCGAAGCATATCCCAAACGCGCTGTCGCTGTTCCGGATTTTGTTCTCCACTGACGCTGGCCGTTTCGCCAGGCGTAACCATGTTGGAGAAAACGGTGATTTTATTAACAGCCGGCATCTGTAATCCGAATCGCAAGGGCATTCTTGTCGAGAAATTTTTGGCTTGGCACAGGCGCGCGCCATAAACTGCCCTGATAATAGGGACGCTGAGATTAAGATAGCGGTACGGCGACGGCGTGCACCGCGGCGCGCGCGTGTTCGAGTTCGGCGAGGCCGACCCCCGCGCCTATTCCACCCGCGTGCTCACCTACGGCGAGCTCTTTCATGTGAAGCGCCTGAAGGGCCTGAGGCACAGGCTGACCGACTGGATTCCCAGCAGCACGGCGGACGGGATCTCGAAGGGGATCAAGGTGCTGGCGGCGCTGGGGGTGCTTGCGGGGTTGATCATCGCGCTGGTGAAATTATTATAAAAATATCGGGCGGCTGGCACGCCGCCCCTACAGGCCCTGCGAACCGCCCA
>Ga0268262_10001239_pt1 | contig 32009 bp, 37 predicted proteins | sample TergutNc150P3_FD_190354 | JGI IMG/M metagenome (GOLD analysis project Ga0268262, IMG submission 190354) | Nasutitermes corniger P3 segment gut microbial community from laboratory colony in Florida, USA - Nc150 P3 (SPAdes) (version 2) | ecosystem: Host-associated > Arthropoda: Insects >... | reverse complement strand
CAGCGTCCCAGCCACAGCCGCCACCTGCCAATGCCAATGAAAATTGCAGCATAACATTCCCCAAAAAATCGTGCGTTTCAATGCCCGCAGGCTCCTGCAAAATGGCAGGAGGCAAGGTGGTGGATAAATGACCGTAGCGGCAGTTAAGGCTCTGTAATGATGGCGAATTTTCTATATTCGCCATCATGAAACCAGAAGAGACTCCACAGGATTTCAGCAGGAAGGAATTGGAATTTGCTGTTTTTTGCATTGAAAACGTGGCGGAAAAACTGGGAAAAGCCGGAAATGAGATATACAATATATTAGCGGAAAAAAGCGATATTTTGGATAGCTATATAATTCCATGCTATGACGTTTTGCATACCCAAAGCAAAAGTTACATTGTCGATGATATTTTAAGCTACATGAAAAAAAGGGGGTTGGTGGAATGATTTTATATCACGGCTCTTACACAGAAATAGCTAAACCCAATCTGTCTTTTTCTCGTAATGAACTGGATTTTGGCATGGGTTTTTACACAACATCTATTAAAGAACAAGCGGATAAATGGTCTTTGAAATTCAAAAAAAGGCATGAACCGTCAATAGTCTCAAAGTATGAATTTGATGAAAAGGTTATAGATAAAATTTCAACTTTAAAATTCGATTCGTATTCCGAAGAATGGCTCGATTTTGTTGTTCTATGCAGAACAGGCAGTAGCATAGGGGAAAATTATGATTTGGTAATTGGCGGCATAGCCAATGACGATGTATTTAATACATTGCAATTATTTATAGATAACCTAATTCCAAAGCAAGAAACCATAAAAAGATTGCAATACGAAAAACCCAATATCCAGTATTGTTTCAAAAATCAAGACGTTGTTGATGCCCATTTGCATTTTTCAGGGAGTTATAAAATATGAAAGCTCATCCTACATTGTTGCAATTGAAATATGATAGCGTTATTGAAACTTTGTCAAAAAGAGCGAGCATTTCTCTTAGAGACGCCCTAGATATGTTTTACAAGTCGCCTATATACGAAGAAATGAGCCAAGGAATATCTGATATGCATTGCCGAAGCGATGGCTATTTGGTAGAGGATATTGTCACTTTTAAGCAACATGAAAGCTGAAAAACGGTGATTTTCAGCTTTTTCTATAAACGTTCTACTTTGCTTTTCGCGGGGGTTCCGTTTTGCTTTTCGCGGGGGTTCCGTTTTACTTTTCGCGGGGGTTCCGTTTTACTTTTCGCGGATTTTTGCTATATTTATGCTTATGAGCAGAGAATATAGCAGATTTTTTAGCGAAAATGTTAGGCAAGCCTTACGCAGCAGGCGAATTGTCCTTATCTCTGGCGCAAGACAAACCGGCAAAACAACGCTTTCTAAGCAAATTTCAAATAAAAATTGCATCTATAGGTCCCTAGATGATACATCACTTTTAAAAGGCGCATTGGAAGACCCAAAAGGTTTTATAAAAAGCAATTCACAAACAATGATTATAGACGAAGTACAAAAAGCACCGATGCTTTTGCCAGAAATAAAACTTGTAGTTGATGAAAACAATAGAAATGGGCAATATTTATTGACCGGTTCCGCAAATTTGCAAACATTGCCAGCTGTTACCGAAAGCCTTGCAGGGAGGGTTAAAAACGTTCATTTGAGAACCTTAACCGCCGTAGAAATTTTAGACAGCAAGCCAACTTTTTTAGAAAGAGCCTTTGCCTTGGATTTCCCTACAAAAATAAGCGGTTTTGACAAAAAGGCAAGATTCTTTGGAAGAATTGTTTAAAATCATGCTCTCCTGGTCTGGAAAATTCATTGATATTGCAGGGATTTGCTCAAAACTCACAATATCAAAACCAACAATAGAAACTTATATAAATACCCTTGTTTCAATGTTTTTATTTGACAAGGTTTCTCCTTGGATATATACCGACTATGATAGAGTGGGGAAAAAATCAAAGTTATATGTTTCTGACTCTGGGCTTATGAGTTCTATTTTAGATTGGAATGAACAGGAAGTAGCCTTAGACTCTGACCGTTCTGGAAAACTAATTGAAACTTTTGTATATAAAGAACTCGTTGCGCAAATAGATTTTGGCAAAAAACATTCGCTTTATCAATATAGAGACCGAGAAAAACGAGAAATAGATTTTATTGTTGAACAAAATGACAAAAATCTTTTGGGTATTGAGGTAAAGGCAGGGCATAATGTTTCAAAAGATGATTTTAAACATTTAGAATGGTTTAAAAATAACCTTGCAAAAAAACAATTTAAAGGTATTGTGCTCTATTCAGGAGAACACGTTATACCTTTTGGTAAAGATATGCTTGCTGTGCCTACTGCGGCATTATGGGGGTGATTTATGATCCAAATTCAAAATCTTAAAAAGAGCTTTGGCTTGCAAGAGCTGTTCAGCGATGCGGGCTTTCAGGTTGGCAAAAATGAGCGCATAGGCGTGGTTGGCAGGAATGGCAGCGGAAAATCCACGCTTTTTAAAATCATCTTGGGCGAAGAAGGCTGCGATGGCGGTGCTATAAACATCCCAAAGAACTATTCAATAGGGTATTTATCGCAGCACCTGAATTTTACCCACGCTACTATTTTTGAAGAAGCCTGCTCCGCGTTAAAACCAAACGAAGACGGCTGGGTAGAAAGCTACAAGGTGGAATCAATTTTAAGCGGGCTTGGCTTTGACAAAGAAACGGTTGAGAAAAAATCCCCGGCGATGCTCTCTGGCGGGTTCCAAATTCGCCTCAACTTGGCAAAAGCCTTGGCTGCCGAACCCAACATGCTCCTGCTGGACGAACCTACGAATTATTTAGACATAGTTTCCGTGCGGTGGCTGCAAAAATTTTTGAGAAGCTGGCAAGGCGAGTTGATGCTCATAACCCACGACCGCCGCTTTATGGATAGCGTTTGCACCCACACCCTTGGCATTCATCGGCAAAAAATGCGAAAAATGCAGGGCAGCGTGGCAAAGCTGCAAGACGCTATTCTGGCAGACGAAGAAGTGCATTTAAGAACTATGGAAAACGATGCCTCAAAACGCGAGCATCTGCAAAAGTTCATAGAGCGGTTCAGGTACAAATCCTCCAAAGCCAAGGCGGTGCAGAGCAAGGTAAAAGCCTTGGAGCGGCACGAGCCTCTCTCAAATTTGGAAAAGATAAAAACTCTTGATTTTGAATTTACTGAAACGGATTTCCCTGCAAAAAAAATGCTCACGACTCGGCATTTGAGTTTTGGCTTCTCAAAGGATTTGCCCCTTATTGAAAACTTGAGCTTTGAATTGTATAAAGGCGACAGGCTTGCCATTATAGGCCCAAACGGAAAAGGCAAAACCACGCTTTTGAATTTGCTCGCAAGCGAGCTTAAACCCAACTCCGGCAGCGTTGATGTACACAACAGTACCGTTATGAACTATTTTGGGCAGACAAACGTGAGTCGCCTGGACTTGAGCAAAACGGTGGAAGAGGAAATTCAGTCTTCGCTGGAAGACAAGGCGAGGGGCAAAGCTCGTACGCTTGCTGGCGTTATGATGTTTGAAGGCGACAACGCCTTGAAAAAAATACAGGTACTCTCCGGCGGGGAACGTAGCCGCGTTTTGTTAGCGAAAATTCTGGGCAAGCCGTGCAACCTGCTCTTGCTGGACGAACCCACAAACCATCTGGACATGGATTCCGTAGATAGCTTAATCGAAGCCCTAGACGAGTTCAAAGGGGCTGCGATTTTGGTGAGCCACGATGAGGAAATTATCCACGCTTTCGCAAAGCGGCTGGTTATCTTTGACGGTGGCAAAGCCAAATTCTTTGACGGCACATATCAAGACTTCCTAGAGAGGGTAGGTTGGGCAGCCGAAAAATCGGAAAAATCGGGGGAATCCTTGAATCGGGAAAATCGTGGTTCAGACAAAAAAGACAAAAGGGAACGCGCCGAGCAAATTCTCCAAAGGTCCCGCGCCATTCGCCCGCTGGAACAAAAGATAAAGCAGATAGAACACGATATTCAGCAGAAGGAAAATTTTGTGGCTGAATGTGAAAAAAATATAATTACCGCCGCAGAAAATGGCGAAGGCTTGAAAATCGCTGAAATTTCCAAAGAAATGGAGTTTGCCAAAGGGCAGATTTTGGATTTGTATGCGGAGTGGGAAAGGGTACATAAGGAGCTGGAGGATGTATAATTTACTATATTTATATTTATGAAATTATACACATTGCTTGCTGTGATAGCTCTTTCCTTTCTTTCTTGCAGCTCTGCCTCCAGTACTAGTTCTAGCAAGGCTAACCCCAGCCCCAGCAAAGTTAGCTCTGGCCCTAGCAAAAAAGAAAAAGATGAAGCTCTATATATTCCATTAGATATGCCAGATATTTGCCAAAATATCGATTTCAATGCGAACAAGGATATGCAAAAAGACTGCGGGGTAAAACCCATAAGCCAAAGCGCATACAGTAATACGCCAAAGCAGAGATATTTAGTGGACCCCAAGCAAGCGTCTTTGGTAAAAACCGGTGATAAAATTGAAATACTCTTTCCAAACACAGACCCTCTTACGCTAAAATCATCGCAGCTTCGCGGCGTTGAATTCGATGAATCAAGAAGGCTTTCTAAAATTCAAAACACCATGGACTACAAAGAATTTTTCAACGAAAAAAGAGAACGCTATAAACTTTTTAAACTAAAAATCGATTCCGATACTAAACCCATAGTGGAAAATGAAATATGTTTTAAAGTTCCGGACATAAAAGGAGACACTCGCATCACCTCAGCTTCAACAGCACCCATGAAAATGGAATTGCTGGCCTGTGAATCATTTAATAAATACGTAAAGAAATATGCAAGATAACCAGGGTTTAAATTTACTATATTATTCCTTTATGAAAGTATGCATCTACATCGCCGTTGCTCTTTTTTTGGCTGCTTGCAGCTCTAGCTCCAGCAAAGCTAATGCTGGTTCCTCTGGCAAAAAAGAAAGGGAACGAGATGAAACCCTGTATATTCCAGTAGATATGCCGGAGATTTGCCAAAACATCGATTTCTACGCAAATAAAAATATGCGAAAAGAATGTGGTGTAAAATCTATGCGCTACCAAGCATACTACAATTTGCCAATGCAGAGATATTTAATAAATCCCAAACAGGCATCTTTGGTAAAAACCGGAGACAAAATTGAAATACGTTTTCCAAACACATTCCCAGTTGCGCTAGATGTTACAACAAGGCTTCAGGGAATTCAATTTAACGAGGATAAAAGACTTGTGAAAATTGAGAACACTATGGATTACAACGAATTTTATGACGAAAAAAAAGAACGCTTTAAACTTTTCAAACTGAAAATTCCATCCGACACTAAACCTATAATAGAAAATGAATTGTGTTTTAAAGTACCGGAGTTAAAAGGAAGCGATAGAACTCGTTCACCTGCGATGACCGTGAAAATGGAATTCATGACTTGCGATTCATTGGATGCGCTAGTAAGAAAATATGCGAAATAACCATGATTTTTTTTATCACGCTTTTGGCGTTAGCATTTATAATAGCAGCGGCAGGGGCAAAACGGCGTGCTAGCAAACGCTATGATTTACCTCTGGAAAATCCCGCTATTTCGCTCGCCATATTAAAGGAAAACCTGTTGGAAAACCCAAGTGAAGGCAGTTTGCAAAAATTAAAGGAATTTGCGGCGGAGCAAAATTTAGACCTCCCAAAGGAGGAATACCCTCTAGGCAAAGCTCGGAGCATAGAGCAAGACGATTCCCTTTTTTTGAGCCAAGCCGCATGGCTAGATTCCATAACCCCGCTTGAATTTTATGAAGAACCTAAAACGGAAAGAACATTGCTCAACGGAATTCTGCGGCTTTACAGCGATGATGCTATTTTCAAAGCCTTTGAAGAAATGCGCGAGAAATTCCCAAGCGAGCGGCAACAGAAATTGGAACAGGGCTACCGCGCCCTTTGCGAACTTAGGGACAATAGCCAAGCCGATTACAACTCTTTGGAAAGGCTGCGCATTGAAAAGGAAAAATGGGAAGGAGAAGCAAAATGCTTTTAGGGAATTACAACGACTGCACTGTTTTGGAAGAGCTGCCTCAAGGCTTTTATGTGGAGACAAAAGAGGGCAAGGACAGGGTGCTTTTGCCAAAAACAAAAGCACCCAAAAATTTGAACATAGGCGATGAGATAAACCTGTTCATCTATTTGGACAACGAAGCCCGCCCAATAGCCACAACGCAAAAAACAAAGGCTTGCGTGGATGAATTTGCGGTGCTGAGGGTAAAGGATATAAACGATGCCGGCGCGTTTTTGGACTGGGGCTTGGATAAGGATTTGATTTTGCCCTACAATAACCAGCTTGGCGAATTGCAGAAAAACGATACCTGCGTTGTGCGGATTTTCATAGACGAAAAGAGCGGGCGCTTGAGTTCCACCGAAAAGCTGCGCAGATACTTTGACAGGGACGTCTCGGAGCTAAAGGAAGGAATGGAGGTTTCGCTGATAGCTTATGATTTTGAAGAGGAACGCCACATAGATTTTATAATAAACAAACGCTGGACAGGCAGGCTCTATTGCAACCCTGTAAACACGGGTTTGCACATAGGCGATTTTTGCACGGGCTACATCCACAGCATAAAAGAGGATTCTATGATAGCCCTAAGCCTTTCCCCCATAGGCTTTGATGCCCTTGTTGACAAGCACCAAGAGGCTTTGCTAAAGGCTTTGAAAGACAACAACGGATTTTTGCCGTTCTCAGATGATTCCTCGCCAGAGGAAATACGCAAAAATTTTGGGATGAGCAAAAAAGGATTCAAAAAACTAGCTGGCACACTATGGAAACAGGGCGTAGTTGAACTAAGCCCTGAAGGTATTAAGCTGGTGAAAAATCAGAAGAAGTAAACGTGGAATAACAAACGGAACCCAATACTGCCGTCAAAGAACTTTATACCCCATTCTCTAGAATCTCCTGCATGTTGATAAGTATCTAGTCTAATAAAAGCAGGTGATGTAAGCTCAAAAGAAAGATCCATTTTAGGAGTTGTAGGCATGAACCACGATATACCACCAGCAACGCCAGCCCCTAAATCCAATCTATCAGAGCCTCCACTTCCGCCACTGGCCTTATTGCTCATATTCATAAAGTGAAAACCTGCATTAGGTCCCACATGCAACGGAAAGGTACCTACGGAAGGGTCGGCTTTAATAACATTGAACAAAAAATAGTAGCCACCATCCAAATTGATGTGTGTTTGTTTGCTACCTAATTCAGTACCGCCAAAATAAACATCCAATACATTGCTGCTACCCATCAGGCGCTTATAATCAAGACCGCCACAGTCATAACCGCACCAGAAAACACCCAGAGCGTTATTATTTGACGCAAAAGCTCCGCCAAAAAGCAATACTAAAAGCAAAACTATCTTTTTCATAAGAGTTAATATAGAAAATTATAGGCAGCATTTTATATATTCTATTTTCCGTTTATTTCGGAATATAGCTCAGCCTGGTAGAGCGTCTGCTTCGGGAGCAGAAGGTCGTGAGTTCGAATCTCGCTATTCCGAGTTAAAGAAAGCCCATAGCCAGCTCCCCAAATACCCTTGCCCCCAAGCTATTTGGGTTAGCAAGCACTGCGGGCAGGCCCTTTTCGCCACCTTCCATCAAAGCAGCCTCTATGGGAATTTGCCCCAAAAGAGAGATGCCTAAATTTTGCGCCAGATTTTTTGCGCCATCCTTGCCAAAGATAAAATGCTCTTTTTCGCACTTATCGCAGACAAAACTGCTCATATTTTCAATTAAACCGAGGATGGGCACATTCAGTTCCCTAAAAAGGTCTATGCCTTTTATGCAATCCGCAAGGGCTATGTTTTGCGGGGTACATACCATAATGGCGGCACTGAGCTTGCAGCCCTGGATTATGGAAAGCTGAACATCACCCGTGCCGGGCGGGAAATCTATGAACAATATATCCAAATCCCCCCATTGCACATAGTTGAGCAGGTTATTGACAAGGGCGGCAGCGCGGGGGCCTCTCCAGGCATTTGCCTTGTCCGCAGGGGACAACTGCGCAAGGGTGGCAACTTTGACCCCGTGCGAAAACGAGGGGATAATATGCTGATTTTCGTCCAATTCGGGGGAACCCTCCAAACCGAACATTATGCCCATGCTGGGGCCATATATATCAGCGTCCAGAATGCCTACGGATTTGCCCTCCAGGGCGGTTGCCAGCGCGAGATTGGCTGTAACGGTGGATTTGCCAACCCCGCCTTTTCCGCTGGCTATGGCTATTATTCTCTTTACTTGGGACAACATACCCCAAATTTAGATAAATATTTGGCATAGATTTTGCAGTTTGTTCCAGTATGGCTAGAGTTACCTTTACTACTATGTATGATACCACGATGCGCAATTTGCAGCGCAACGCGAACAAGATTAACAAGATCGATGAGCAGGTTATCAGCCAAACCAGACTGAACCGCCCTTCTGACGACCCTATTGGCTTTACCAACGCCATGAGTTATAGAAATACCCTCAGTTCTCTAAAACAGCAGGGAATTAACATGGATGACGGCAGCAGCTATATGAGTGTTTTGGAAACATCTTATGCCAGCATGAACAATTTATTTGAACGTTGCAGCGAACTTGCCGTATCATCTGCAAACGATACCCAAAAACATCAGGAAAGATTGTTCACAAATATGGAAATCAGGGGAAATTTGGAGCAATTGGTAAGCCTAGCCCAAACAAGGCACAAAGAGGATTATATTTTCAGCGGCAGGTGGACAAACCAGCCCCCTTATGAAATTAAAGACGGAGTAGCGGATTTTCTTAAAAGAGCGCCAGCTAATGCAGACTTGAACCCGCTTGACCCTTCCAGGCCTTTTCAGGATACCCCTTCTGTTACAATCCAGATTTTCGATAGTGCATATTTAGACCCTAATCTAAAACCACTCCCTGATAATCCCATGGTTCAGCGCATTATACCAGGTTCTGTAACTGGGCTTAACGGTTTAATGGAAAAATCCCATGTGGTTCCGCCAAACGACCCCAGTGTTTTAGCTGACTATGAAATAGATTATGTGAATGGCACCATTACGCTTTTAAGCGAAAACGCAAAGGAGGCTTTCTATGACCGCACAACAGGCGTTCTAAAATCTAAAGATCTGTTTCCAAAAATGAATTTTGAGTACGTATACCGCAATTCCATAGATATGAGCGGCGAGATTTATAGAGAAGTGGATACTGGCATAACGATGAAAATAAATTCCAACCCGGATAAACTATTTGGGAAAGACGGAGATGGGCAAACAGACTCATTCAAGGAACTTATAACTTTGATGCAAGGGCTTTGGTACAACGACCAAGCTGAGATAAGCAGAAGCATAGATACCGTTGATAGCGCTCGCAGAAGGGCCTTGGCGGAACAGGCTATTGAGGGTGGAAGGCTAAACCGCATAGACTTAGTTTACGACCGCAACCAAGAATTGAAGATTACCAATGAGGATGTGAAGAGCAAAATAGAAGGTGTGGATTTGGCGGAAGCCTTAACGGAATTTTCACTGGCAGACGCAGTTTACAATGCGAGCTTGCAGTCTGCGGCAAGATTGATGCAGAACTCTTTGTTGAACTACATATAAATGGAGGTATATTATGTCCAACACTTTATTCAATGTCGCAGGTATGATGAATCGGAATAGCATCCGCTTGCACGAGAGAACTATGTCTCAGGCGGTAGAAAAGCTGGCTTCAGGGCTTCGCATAAACCACGCGAAAGACGACCCTTTCAGAAATCACGAAACCAGTGATATGAACAACAAAATAAGAAATACCAATAAAGCTATAGTAAATTCCAAAGATGGCGCTTCTCTTTTGCAAATAGCGGAAGGGACATGCAACGAAGTGCAGAGTATTTTGCAGCGTGTTAGGGAACTTTCCGTTCAGAGCGCAAACGATACTTTGACAAGCACGGAGCGCAAATACCTGAATGACGAAGTAACTGAGCTTCTAAAGGAAGTTGACCGCATTGCGATGAACGCAACATTTAATTCAAAACAGATTTTTGGCAACAAAGGCGATGCCTTCTCCGACGAGGAAAGGGCTCTTAGAAGACCTATGTCCGATGAGGATAAAGATATTAAATATTGGCAGCCGTTTGCCACAAAAAATGCGAATGATATTTATTTCAGAAATAGAGAGGATAATGATCTCAGATATTGGAAACCATTCACCACAAAAGATATAGATGGGAATGAGTTAAGGGTTGGTGTTCTGCACATAGGCCCTGGCGCTACCAAGCCAGACGAGGTAAAAGTTTCCATTCCAGAGCTTTCGGCAAAGTCTCTTGGCTTAAAAGACTTAATTATACCTTATGACTCAATAAATGTACCTACTCTAACCTATCAGGGAGTAAATATAGATTCTCAGAACGGGGCTGCAAAAGCCATTAACGATGTGGACATAGCGATAAGCTCTGTTGGCACAATTCGCACCTGCATGGGTGTTTTGGTGAGCCGTATGGAGAGGCAAGTTGAGGATTTGGAAAGCAATAATATAGGGCTGAATGATTATGTGACTAAAGTTAAAGATACGGATTTTGCCAAAGAATCCACGACTTTTGCTGCCGCGCAAATTCAAATGCAAGCCGCAGTTTCCATACTCGCCCAAAGCAATTCACGAGTAGGCAGGGTTTTGGAGATACTAGGGGGGTAGCAACATGGATAAAGTTATTGAAGTAACTGCCTTCCTCTCCTTCATCATGCTATGGTTTGTGTATTTGAGCCTTATTATTTAGCCTGAATTTTAACAAAATAAAAAGCCCATCAACTGATGGGCTTTTTTCGTTATTCTGTAAACTCTTTATTCTTAGGAAGCAAGGCTCTCGTTGACCTTTACCAAATATCCAAGGCCATACTGGAGGCCATTTACGGTTAGAGCGGCACCAGATGAATTGAAATTAACTCCGGTAACCCTGCCGTCTTGGAAGGCGTAGCCTACGCTCTTTGCGCCGTTTGTGCTAACCACTTCAACCGTGTAATCACCACCTAAATAAAGTTTACCGGTTTCTTGATTTTTCCCGTCCCATTTTACTTTTGTATCTCCACCCTTGCTATCATCCATAGTAAAGCCGACTTCACCAACAGTATTTCCGTCTTTGTCTTTAACAATAACAGTGCCCTGGCTATTTCCTTCCATAACGTAAATATTGAATTCCCTTTCGCATAAACCTTTGTGATGAAAAGAGGATTCCATAACGCGAACATCCTTGCCCAAAAGCGGGGTTGCGCTCGCATTGGTTATGCTCTGCGCCTGCAAATTCTGCATATTCATAAATTCCTGCATATTGGAAGCAAGCGTGGAAATTGCAGAAGTTGAGTTTTGCGTAAATTCCAATTGCGAGAACTGCGCTAACTGCGTGATAAATTCGGTATCCTGAGCCGGATTGAGCGGGTCTTGATATTTCAACTGAGTTACGAGCAAATTCAAGAACTGGTCTTTGCCCATTTCATTTTTTTTGAAGAGGTCACTCTTGCCTTCATTTAAGATTGTATCTTTTTCAACCTTAATTGAACCGTCTTCTTCCCTAGACAAACCTGCTGTAACCTTGCGGTTTGTAGTGGTTTGGGAGGTGTTGTAGTCGGATACGCTGCCTGTGCTTATTGTGTTAGTTGACATAATATGTCCTCCTTATGCTAAATATTCCATTGTGTTGTATCCGAGCCGCCTGCCGGTATCGGAACTTTCATTTTTCCCTGCGGAAAGCGCCAAATGCTGCTCCCTGCCTCTGTGAGGCCTGCGATTGCTGTGTCTCTGCTCGCGTTGCTCCTGCCTCTCTGCCAAAGAATAAGCATCCTGCCTATCGCGCTGCTCAACGGAAACTTCCAAGCGGTCCAGAGTTATTCCATGTTTTTCCAAGCCTTCGCGCAAAAGCCCTATATGGGTTTCCAATGCGGATTGCGCGGTTACGCTCTCAACACGTGCATGAATTTGCATCTCGCCGTGATTTAAAGTTATGCGCAAATCCACCTGCCCAAGATGTTCCGGCCGCAGCTGCAAAGTCATTTTCTGCTCGCCTGTGGGCGTTGTTATAAATTTTGCCTGCGCCATAACTTGGCGAACAACCTCAAATTCGTTTATGCGCTCCTGCATTTTTTGAGGCATCGTTTCATAAGTGGTTTGCAATTTCTCGCCGGTTTTTGGGTTCACCAACTCTATTTTTAAGCCCTCGCCTTCCCAAACCGCCCGGACTTCAGGTTGTACCTGATGTTGCGCTTGTTGCGCTTGCTGCGGCTGGGTTTGCAAAGTTTGCAGCGATAGCTGGGTTTGGCCCACCTGCTGCGCTTCTGAATTAAAGCCTTTGCGCTTGCCTTTTTCCGCCTTTTTGGGGTCAAAAAGGGTGTTTGCCAGCTTGATATCCCCTTCCTCTTCAAAAGCTAAATCTTCAAAAGCCAAATTTTTCTTGGCAGGATCTTTTATGTCAATTCCGTCTTCGGTTTGGAAATCCGGCTCTTCCTCTTCAAGAGCGAGTCCTTCTTCTTCAAAAGTATTCTGTTTTTTGTAGCTAAAGTGCTCCTCTGTTTTAAGTATATGTTTAAGTTTTTCCTTTTCCTCTTCGGTAAGTTCGCCACGCAGGAATTTTCTCAAAAGAGCGTGAAATGTTTCAACTAATTCATCTTCTTCGGTTTGCAAATTTTCTGCTAAACCAGAAGCACCTTCTTTTACAACGCCAAAGAAATTTTCTTTTACAGAATTGGGAACGCTTTCTTTTGCAATGCCAGAAATATTTTCTCTCGCTGAATCGGAAACAAGCTCTTTTGCCAAATTGAAAACAAGTTTTTTCCCTGAGCTGAAAACCAGTTTTTCTGTTGAATGCGAAACAGGTTCTTTTGCTGAATCAGAAACGGGTTTCTTCGCCGAACTAAAAACAGGTTCTTTCGCCGAATTGGAAATAGGTTCCTTCACTGGATTGGGAACAGGCTTTTTCTCTGAATTTGAAACAGGCTCCTTCGCCAAAATGGAAACAGGTTCCTTCGGTAAATCAGTAACGGGTTCTCTAACCGAATTGGAAACTAAATTGGAAACTGGCTCCTTCGGTGAATCCGCAACGGGTTCCCTAACCGAATTGGAAACTAAATTGGAAACTGGCTCCTTCGGTGAATCTGCAACGGGTTCTTTAACCGAATTGGAAACAGGCTCTTTTGGTGAATCTGCAACGAGTTCGCCTATTAAATCAACGATTTTTCCTTTTACCAAATTATCAATTTCATCTTTGGTTTCGTCTTTTGCAAATTCCCAAAGCCCTTCTATAAATTCTCTGGCAAAGACAGGTTCCTTGGAAACAACTTTTGCCGCATCTTTCAAATCTTTTGATGTTATCACCTCATTTTTCAGCAAGCTATTTACCAATGCCGCAAATTTGGGCATGTCTTTTGGCTTAATTCCCATTTCTTTTGCCAAAAGTTTTATGGTTTTTAAATCCTCAGGAGATATAGCCACAAGAGGGGCATCCTTTTCAAGTTCGGAAATAGGTTGCTCGGGTTGCTCGGGCTGCTTGAATTCTATTTTCAGCTCTGCAAATATGTTTTTCACATCGTTAACCCAGTCTTCCAAAAAGGCTTTCACATCGTTGGTGGATGTTTTTGCCATATCCATAATTTTAAACAGGCGAAAGACCTCCATTTGGTCTTTTGGGCTTAACTGCTTAAAAGCCTCATCGTTTTGAGCCATCAAAAGCGCTAATTCATACGCTTCTTTTCCAGCCTCTTCGCCGAGTATTTCCTGCAAATTCCCAAGCAGCTCGTTTTCGCCGAATTCCTCAAGAATGCTGGAAAATCCGCGAGGCCGCGCATCAGTTGCAGTACCTTGCACAACGTTCGTTCCGTTGCTAACCATAGCCGATTGAAAAGCCACCTCAAAATTGCTCGAAGCCACCTGGCAGGAACCAAAAAAGGATCCCGGGCCGGAAATAATCGCCTCTACAGGAGCTGGTATTGTTGACATATTTTCCATATAAACCTCTAGGCTACGTGTCTTCCGGCTGCAATTGCAAGCAATTTTTCTACATCGCATTGCTCAACTGGTTTTTTTGGTTCTTCGGGATAACCTATAACAAGCAAGGAGAACAAATCCCGCGCTTCTTTTTTCAAATTCTTCAAAAGCCGAGGCAAGGAAGAACGTTCGGGCTTTTTCAATGCTACTTGAAATTCCCACGGGGTTATTATGTTTGCCATCAGCAAATCCCTTGCCAAACTAAGATATTTTTCCCAGGATAAATCCTCGGAGCCATAACAGTGTTTATCTTTGCCCGACAGTACCTTCATCTGCTTCATAGCCTCTTCCAGCCTTTCCAAAAGCATCAGAGTTGAACTCTCAAAATCGGTTTTCTGCAAGCCAAGGCTGTTTGACAACGCGGAAAGTGTGCTGTTTTCGAGCAATTTCACTACACGTTCAAAAACTTCTACCCCTACGTCTTTGCCGAGTACCTGTTGCAACTGCGTTAAAGCTTCGTTTTTCATAAGCCTTTCTCCCTCCAACCTAAAATTTTTGTGATCGAAGCGGCTTTTTGCGTATTCAATGCGCCTATTGCCGCCAAAAGTTTGCCCTGCGTGCGAGTGTCCGCGACCCTCTTTATTATGCGCGCAGTAGAAGTGTCATCTAAACTCATCAAAATAGGAGCTGCCTCTACGGGTTTCATAGCGGCATAGAGCTGCGCCAATTCCTCAATTTTCTGGTTGGAAAGAACTTGGGACTCCCCTACTCTTTTATCAATTTCCTGCCTTTTGTTGTCAATTTTTTGCAAATTTTGGCTGGTTTCCAGCTTTAAAAGCTCCAAACGGGCAGCTTCTTCCTGAATTAGCCTCTGTTTTTCTTCCAATTCTTCCGCCAGTTTGCGATTTGCCTCAAATAGCTTGCTCTGCTCAAAGTCTTGAGCTTCTTGTTCTGGCGTGTGTCTTTCCAAATAGCCGGCAATTTTATTTTTGGTATCGTCGTCTATCTCGCCAACTTCCAGCTTTGCCGTCCCTGTCACGAGCAAAACCGTAAAGAAAACAACGGGAAAAAGCAGCAATGATGCCACGCCTATGCCTATCAAATCTCTTGCTCTAATATCCATACAAGCAAATATAGCAAAAATTGTGCCATTTTTTAAGAGGGGGAAGTTTCCCCCGCTCTGTCCAAAAAAGTGTTTAAACAGTGTTTAAACACTTTTTGGACACTTTAAAACTGCGGAATTTGTTAAAAAAAGCCATTTTTCGTATGGCATACAAATTGCCTTTTAAGCAATGCGAGGGCAAGCCAAACGGAGGTATTTTATGCGATTTTTCGCTTTCGCATTCGTTATTATATCCATAGCATCTTTTTCCCACGGACGGAACTTGGCTTCCATCCGCAAAGACGCTTTTACCGTTGGAGTGAGCAAAGCGGATTCCGCATCCGAATACGATTTTATATCCGAAGTCACGGCAAAGATGAAAATCCCAAGATTCAGGCTTATCCCATTTGAAAACGCAAATTCAGGGCAAAAATTGCTCTTGGAAGGCAAAATAGATGCCATAATCGCAAAAATAAACCACTCGCCGCATTTAGAGAGCAAATTTTTGGTGTCTGCCCCCTATGGCAAAACGGAAATAGCCGTTGCTACCTCGGCAAAAAACAGCGAAATCTGGACTCTCGCGGATTTGAACGGAAAAACCCTCGCTTTTATTCCAAAAGATATTTCCAGCAATCAAGTTCTCAACATTTGGCAAAACTCAAAACCTATAGCCGCTCAAAATTTAAGCGATGCCGTTGACCTTTTGCAGAAAAAACAGGCAACCGCAATCATAGCAAACAAGCAGGCTCTGGAAGAAAACCGCTCCGATTTGCGATTATTCCCAAACAAACTGGCAGAGAACAATATAGTTGCCCTCTTTGCCCCAAGTTCCAAAAATTTGCAAGAGGAATTCAATAAAGCGGTGAAAAAGGATACTCCCGCAAGCCCCGTAAATTCCTATTCAAACAGAGAACGCATCGCTAAAATTTTAACCCAGTTGAATGAGTTGAGAAAAGAAATTGAGCTTTTGCAAGGGGAATTAAAATGAATGTTTTTTATGAGCAGGAATTGAAAACCTTGCAAAATTTGAAAAAGGAATTTGACGACGTTTACAAAAATGCAGAGTTGGATTTTAACACCGAGCAGCTTTTGCACGGGCTTGCCTCTTTAACCGCAAGAATACGCAGGGAAATGGCAGAAACAGAAAACGAAATAGCAAAAGATTTTGCGGAAAGCGTTGCCCCGGACTTGCTCCTGCCTTTGCCCGCCCGCTCACTTATAGAACTTATCCCATCGCCCAACGACAACATGGAAAGGGAAATCCCAAGCGAGGCCGCACTCTGTTCCAAGGGTAAAAAATCCGGCGAAAGGCCGTTCTTTTGGAGGGTTGCTGGCAAGCACAAATTAAACCCTATGCAAAGAATAATCTCCGTTAAAGCAACGGAGGATTCAGAAAATTTTGACTGCTTGGAATTTGAAAGCTGCGGCAACGGCCCTTGGATTATCTATATAGGCGGCGAAAGCGAATTTGCTTGGGCATTATGGTATTTTATGCTGGAATACGCAAAACCCCTTGTAAAACCCTATATCATCGCAAAACCGCAAAACCCATGGGAACTGTGCAGAGATTTTTTTTGCTTTGAAGAAAAATTCAGATATATTTATATAGAAAATTTACCGAGCAAAATTCGCTTTGCAAAAAAAATTCCGAGGGATATTTTTCTAAAAATAAATGAGAGCAATTTTAAACTGAATGTTTTGCCTGTGGAAAACGCTTTTGAGCAAAATTTGGAACCCACTCCGCTGAGTGACGGTATTTTTGAAGCGAAAATTTTCCCAAACGAGGAGAGGCAAGCCATACTATCGTTAAAAGATGTTTTGGCGGGGAATATAAAAACGGCGAATTTTAAAGAGATAAAATATCGCTATGATTCCGGGCAGGTTCGCTTTGCAGATTTGCCGCCCAATGCAGATGTGCTATCCGTTGAGGCAATAGTTTGCGATGGGGCTTCTGCGGCAGGGGCTTTGGAGCAGGGCAACGCTTTGCAGGCAAAAAATTCCGCCATGCAGATGTGCGAGATAAATTCCGTGATGAACGCCCTGCCATTTTTGCCGCCTTTTGCAGGCGGTTCTAATGAGTGGAAAATTCTCGGATTATTGCAGAAAAATTATCTACGCTTTTTTGAAAGAGATTCGCTGAAAAATGCCCTTGAAATGTCGCTTTGGAATGCCCAGGGAAAGCGAAATTATTTGGTGCACAGCATTAAAAGTGTTTTTTTGGAAAATAAGAACGCGGTACATAAAGGCTGCCTTGTTCCAAAAGCGTGTGTAAAAATAACTTTATCGCTGGATTTTTTTGATATAGGCAATTACGAATTTATGGGGATTTTGCGAGCTTATGGGGAAATGCTTTTTTACTTATTCAAAAAAATTTATGTATGCAATACTTTGGTCGCTTTGGCTATGCGTGTTGAACCTTTTGGGATGGAATTGAAATGGGAATAAAAAAATCTTTTTTTCAATGGATGTTTTCATATTTTTTGAACAAAGATGAGAGCAGAACGCTCCGCATAGTTGGCAGCAATTCGCTAAAGCACCCAACCGGAGATATAAACTCTGTAAAAGTTGGCAAAGGGCGGGTTTTGCTCGCCTTAGATGAGATGAGCCTGTGCGGAGCAGACTCTCCCCTACCGGACATTTTTTTAAGAGGCATTAGAACGGAAAGCGAAAATTCTATGGCTTGGGCGGAATTTTTAAATATGTTTCAGCATTATTTGGCAATGCTTAGATTTAACGCTATTTTAGAGAGAAGTGCTTTTTTGATGAAGGAATTGGGAAATGAAAAATGGCAAAACCGCTTTGCTTTGTATGATGAAAATTTTTCACCGGAATTTTTGAGATGTTTTTTTGCGAAAAAATTTCCAAACGCTCAAATATCCGTTCATTGTTTTGAGCCTATGAGAATTGAAAATCCTGCTCCCGTTTTTTTAGGCAAGGCGGGTTTGAATGCGACCTCGCTTTTGGGGAATAACTGCACAAGTTTGACAAACGCTATGAGGGTTGATGTTTGCGGAATTTCATTGGAGCAGAGCGTGGAGCTAAAAAAGCAAAAGGATTTTTTGAACAAAAAATTCCCTTTTAAAATAAAAGTGCATTTCAGGACAAAAATTCAAGATAATGAAGTTTGCCATTTAGGTAGCAAAAATTTATCCACAAATTTTTGGCTTGGTGGTAAAAATTTTGAGGATTTCAAATGGGAGAGATTGATATGAGAAAAATCTTGTCGCTTGGGTTGGTCGGTGGTTTGTGGCTTTGTATTTCCTGTATGCAGTTGGAATATATTGAGGTTGCCGCTGAGGATGAGAAAATTGTAATTCAAGAACCGCCTTCCGCAAGTTCTTCTTCAATTGCAACTTTGCGGATGTACAAGTACGAACTCTCTCACAGGGGCATAAGCTATTACGAAGCCATTCTTATATGCAATGAGATGTCTTTGGCAGAGGGTTTGGACACGCTTTACCAATATGAGAAACCGATATTCGTAGAAGATTCGCTTTTTTGGCTGCCGAATATAAAAGTTTCGGGAGAGAACTCCGGTTATCGCTTGCCTACAAAAGAGGAGTGGCGCCGCGCAAAAGAGAGCAGCGAGATAGAAAAACTATACGAAGATGTTGGCGAGTGGCTTTACAGCGAAACAAATTCTCCGTACAGCGTCTATGAACTCGCTCCGAGTTTTTTGAAAACTGTTGGTTTGTACAGAGGAAGGGAAGGGTATCCAGTATATGGGATGAGGGTTGTTAGGCAGAATTAACTATATTTCCCCTATGCACCCAAAAACCCTAATTCTCAATTCCATAATCCTCGCTGCCTTATTCCTAGCGGCTTGCTCCGATTATGATAGGGAGAATTTTCGCATGGAGGTGGGGAAAAAGTATGCTTTGAAAAAATGGCCCGATAGCGCGTATATAGATACCTTGGATAAATTCTTTAAAAAAGAGCCGATTAAGCAATCGCAAAAACAAAAAGCGGAAATCACTATGAGCATGAATAACAATGCCATAGATATGCTCAAGAAAAAAGCAACTATCATTGAAAAAAACATCCCTCAAAAAAATGCTCCAGAAAAAAGTGTTCCAAAAGAAACCCAAGAACCTTTTCCAGATAAATTTGTCAATGCCCTGAATAAACTTTTGGAAAATCCGAACAACAGAGAATTAGGCAAAAAATATAACGTGAAAAGCGGAGAAACTTTGGATGACTTGCTTTTGAGAGTTTATGGGCAGCAAGCAAAAAGACTCCCAAAATATACTTCCGAGTTAATGGTGAAACAATTGAACCCCAGCTTGGATTTTTCTTCCCTTTCGGAAGGGCAAAGCGTTTTACTGCCAATAGTTAATTAACTTTATTAGATTTTCTTTTATGCTTAATCCATTCCACCGCAGCGGGAATGGCGGATATGCAAACTATGAGTACAATCACCATTTCAAAATGTTCTTTGATGAACGGAATGTTCCCAAAAAAATAGCCCGCGAAGGTGCATAAAAATACCCAGCCAACTCCGCCCAAAACACTCCACGGGAAAAAAACTCTAAAACCCATTCCGCTCATTCCCGCCACAAAAGGAACGTAGGTTCTAAAGAATGGCATAAAACGGCAAATGGTTACTGCTTTTGGCCCGTATTTTTCAAAAAATCCGTGAGCTTTATTATAATTATGTGTGTTGAAAATTCTCCCAGTGCCTTTTGCAAATGCCCTGTGCCCAATTTTCGCGCCCAAAAATCTGTTGAAATTGTCACCGCAAACCGCCGCTATTGGAAAAGCGGTCAAAACAATGCTTACGTCCATAGCTCCTGTTGCGCACATAGCTCCTATCGCAAAGAGCATTGAATCGCCTGGCAAAAACGGGGTGACAACCAAACCCACCTCGCAAAAAATTATCAGAGCAATTAAGGCATAAACCAAAATTCCATAGCTTTCTACTATTTTCCCCAAATATATATCTATATGCCTAATAAAATCAAGAACTAGAGTTACGTATTCCATTAAAGTATTTCCCACCCAACAGAAGTGACGTGCTCTTCGCCTCTGATTTTGCTGATAAGTGTTTCCGCGATTTCATCACGGTGGTTGCCGTAGATGTTCATTTTTGCTATGACTTTAGACTTGCCACCTTCAATATCCTTGCTCTCTAAATCTATAAGAATCAATCTCAACGAAGAAATATGGTTCATAATTATGGAACGGATAAGCATTCTTTTATCTTCATCGCAGACAGCCATAATCTGATAACATTTACCTGTTTCATCAAATATGGGGTTGATTTTGTTTGAAATGGGTCTGAAAATAACATTAACGGTAATCAGCAATGCAGTTGCAAGCGATGCGTACAAGATATATCCTGAGCTTGTTAAAACGCCAATAGCCGCCGTACACCATATTGTAGCTGCCGTATTTAAACCGCGGACACTTACGCCATCTTTGAAAATAATACCGCTACATAAAAAACCTACACCGGTTACGATTTGCCCAGCTACCCTTGTCTGGTCGTTTGTTTCCATAATAAGGGAAAATATTACAAAAATACTTGAACCTAAACTTACAAGCGCGTTGGTACGGATTCCAGCGGGGTGACCTGTTAATTGCCTTTCAAATCCGATTAGGAATCCAAATAATACGGATGCGCCAATTCTGATTATGAAATCCGATATGGTCATAGGTTCAAACTCCATTCTCCAAAAAATATTTCTGGCTGGATGGTCCCGCTTCTTGCCTTCTTTCGTATTTGCCGCTTGGGGTTAAATAGCTTGCCTTTTCGTTGTCGGCTAGCATAATTTCCAGCATTTTGCTTATTTTAGTTCTGATTTTTTTATCAATCACAGGCGTGGCTATTTCTATGCGTTTGGATGTGCTTCTGGTCATTAAATCTGAGCTGGAAATATAAATTTCCGGCTCTTTGCTGCCAAAACTGTAAATGCGGCTGTGCTCCAAAAAACGCCCTATTATGCTTTTTATTTCTATGTTCTGGGTCTTGCCCGAAAATCCTGGCAAAAGGCAGCATATTCCGCGCACTATTAAACTAACTTTCACACCTGCTATAGATGCACGGGTAAATTCCTTTATAAAATCTATGTCGGTAAGGCTGTTCATTTTGCAAATTATTCGCGCTGGCTTGCCTTCTTCAGCAAGGGCAGTTTGCTCCTTTATTTTCTGCAACAGCCCTTCCTTAAGGGTCTTAGGAGCAATTAGAAGTTTGGTGCAGTCAAAATTTACATCCCCCATAGACAAATTGCGGAAAAAATCCGTAGCATCAGAGCCTATTTCATTATTTGCAGTTATTATGTTCAAATCCGTATATTGCTTGGAAGTACTTTCATTGTAGTTGCCCGTGCCGAGATGCGTTATGTAAGAAATATGATCGCCTTCCTTCAAAATGAGCAGCATTATCTTTGAATGAACCTTGTAATTGCCAACACCATAAATAATGGTGCAACCTGCCTCTTTTAATATTCCTGCGAAGTGCAGATTATTCTCTTCATCAAAACGTGCGGCGAGTTCTATTATGGCAGTGACCTCTTTTCCGTTGCGGCTGGCACGGCGCAGGGCCTCTATTATTCTGGATTGCTTATCAATTCGGTAAATTGTTATTTTTATATCAATAACACGTGGGTCTGTGCTGGCGGAGTCCAGCAAATCCAAAAAAGGTTCCATACTGTCAAAAGGATAAGACAAAAATAAATCGTTTGCCCGTACGCTATCTATAACGGATTTTGATTTTTCCAGCGGGACAATTCGGCTTTTGAATGGCGGATATTTGAGTTCTGCAACTTTATTTTCTGGCAAATATTTATCTATGGAGAAAAGGAATTTATAATCAAAAAAATATTTTATGGTAAAGCATTGGTGAGCAGACATTTTAAGATGCTTGCATAAAAAATCCTTAATAACTTTGCTATCATCGCTTAATTCAAGCCTAACCGGCGGCAAGTTTGTGCGTGAATCCACTTTGCCTTTCAGCAATTTGGAAAAGTCATATTCCGATTCAAAATCCATGCTGAATATTTCGGTATCTATATCTGCATTGCGCGTAAGCCTTGCCATAGCTTTGCTTAGAACTTTGTATTTGGAGAATACGGTATCGGCAAAATAATACACTATATCTTCAGCGAGCAAAACTTTAACACCAGAGGGAGTTTGCTCCGAAATCAATCTCTCGCATTTGCTTGGAATTGGCAATATGCCAAAAAAATTTTTGCCCTTGTGTTCCAGATGGAGAATCATATACATATCTAGATTGTCAAGGCGTATAAAAGGATGTTTGCTGTCTAAAATCATAGGATTCAGCAACGGTAGTATATTTTTTTTGAAATAATTCTTAAAATACTTGCTTATAGCTTTGTTTTTCAACCGCACATTCTCAATGTTAACGCCCTCTTTTCTAAGCTCGGCAAAAATATTCTCAGCGGTTTGCTGCCTTAGCTTATATGATTTTTTGCTATGCTTGTAAATTTCATCTAATTGCTCGGCAGGCGTTAGATTTGTTTTATTATCTCTGACATTCGGAGCGAGCAGCATATTGTTGAACAAGGTGCCAACCCGTACCATAAAAAATTCATCTAAATTACTGGTAAAAATGGAGAGGAATTTGCATTTTTCCAACAATGGGTTATTTTGCGAACTTGCTTCTTCCAGAACACGCTCATTAAACTTTAACCAGGAATATTCCCGATTTATAAAGTTTTTTCTAATGCACTTGTTCATATTCTAAAACCCTCTAACTCAATCTCCAAAAGAAATACCTATATCTTTAGCCGCTTTAATCAGCTCATGCTTTGGCGGAACAACTTTTGTTTTCCCAGCAATATCAGCCAGATTATTGGAAACTATTTTGTCCACATTCAACGCCACAGTCACGCCGTATTTGCATTCTATGGCAAGTTTAGCAGCATAAGCTCCAACTTGCGAGCAAAGTACGCGGTCGTAGGGAGAGGGAGGCCCGCCACGCTGTATGTGCCCCGGAACAATAACGCGGGTTTCAATACCCAATTTTTCCTCTATGGCTTTGGCTATTCTGTTAGATGCCGTTACTTCGCCTCGTTCTTCGCGTTTTTGATAGCGTTCTTTTTTGGAAAGGGATGCTTCTTCCTTATCCAGTGCCCCTTCCGCAGCGGCAATTATGCAATAGCCCTTTTGCTTTTTTGCGGATTCAACCGCTTTGATAACCTTGTCAATATCATAAGGAATTTCTGGAATGAGTATAACATCTGCTCCGCCACCAACGCCAGCATAAAGCGTGAGCCACCCAACTTTATTGCCCATAATTTCAACTATCATTGCGCGCCTGTGGCTTGCCGCCGTGGTTTGAATTCTGTCTATGCATTCCGTTGCCACATTTACCGCTGAATGAAAGCCAAAGGTGAAATCTGTTCCCCAAAGATCGTTGTCTATGGTTTTTGGCAGAGCTATCACGTTAAGCCCTTCGCTAGACAGTAGATTGGCGGTTTTATGAGTGCCTTGCCCGCCCAAAATAACTAAGGCATCTAAATTCATTTTGTGGTAATTCTCTTTCATCGCGGTAACTTTCTGAGTTTCTTGAAGCAATTTTTTATACGGTTGGCGCGATGTGCCGAGTATGGTTCCGCCAGTGTCGAATATATTTGAAAAATCTTCATTTTTCAAATGCTTGAATTCGCGGTTTATAAGCCCGGTATAGCCTCCAATAATTCCATAAAGATCCACTTTTGGATCCATTGCGGTAATTGCTTTTTCAAATGCGTATATAACGGCATTTAGCCCTGCGCAATCTCCGCCGCTTGTAAGTATTCCTATTTTCATAGCCGTAATATACAAAGCTCATTGTTAAGAAATTGTTAAATAATTCCGCTCACAAACCTCATAGCCTCTTCTTTGCTGGCAATTTGCCCAGAAATCTGCATTTCAAAAGTTTTTTTGATTATTTCCCCAAATTTTGGGCTTGGTTTTAAGCCCCTATCCAAAAGCATCTGACCTGTGATGAATGGCTCAGGGGCAGCCTCCCAAATTCCCATTTCGCAGCCAATTTTTTGAGCCTCGCTATAAATCCCGGCATCATTTTGAATTGCGCTTTTCAAAATGGCAGGGAGCTTTAAACCGCCTGCTTTCAAGGCACATCTGCGCAGGTCGCTTTTATCATTCAAAGCCAACAAGGAAATGGAGCCTAGCAAAGCTGGGATTTTTTTCAACAAAATGTTCACGGGAGCCCATTTTTTTAAAAAGTCGGCGGGTTTTGCGTTTGGCAAACACAAAAGCCCTGCGAACATTATTATCTCCGCTTCTTGATGGTTCAAATCATTTTTTTGCTTTGCCAAAAAATCCAAAATCCTGCCTAAACTATCTTCCAAGCCTATTTCCCCAAACATCTTTTGCAAACCCACATCGCAAAAAAAATCAAGTCCGCACGAAGGCTTAACCCCTTTCAAAAGCCATTTGCGAAATTCCTCTTCTATGCGTTCCCTAGACAAGTCGCTCAGGGAAAGTGTTTTGCAAAGCTCAATGGTTTCTCTTGCGGCTTTAAGCTCAAAACGTGCCGCAAACTGAACTCCTCTCAAAACTCTGAGCGAGTCCTCTGCAAAGGCTTCGCTTACGTGTCTCAAAGTTCTATTCTTCAAATCTTCGCTGCCGTTGTAAGGGTCAACGAGTTCCAGATTAGGGAGTTCCATACCCATCGCGTTGATGGTGAAATCTCTGCGTCTGGCGGCTTCTTCAAAACTCAAATTCGGGTTTGTCTGAACATCAAAAGCCTTATGCCCTATTCCCGTTTTGCTCTCTGTTCTAGGGAATGAAAAGTCATAGTGAATATTTTGCCTAGACAAGTGTATAACGCCAAACGCTTTTCCTATTAAATTCGGTTTGCCGTGTTTTGAAAGAATTTCCATCAATTTTTTTTGGTCAATGGAATAAACCTCTATATCAAAATCCCGCGCCTCGCTATTTATGCCGAGCAAAGAATCCCGCACAAAGCCACCCACCAAAAAAGCCCTGCCACCGGCAGAGCGAATATCTTCCGCGATTTTCAAAAGCCTTTTTGGGATTTCGCTTGGCATAGTGGGAATGTAGAAAAAATTTCTATATTTACTTTGATGCACAATCAACATCTTATAGATGAAATGACTGAAAGGCTTAAGGAATTAAAGCCTTGCAAGGTTATTTTGTTCGGATCTTACGCTAGGGGTAACCCTACGGAAGATAGTGATTTGGATGTTGTAGTTGTATTAGACTCAGATGAAAGATCTAAGACTTTTGACGAGTTTATAGAAAGAGGTAATCCAGTGTCATCGGTTCTTCGTGAAATTCATAAAAAAATAGCTATGGATATAATAGTTTACACTCTTGCTGAGTTTGAATATTTGAGAAAGCAAAAAGATTTTTTTGTTGAAGAGATTGTAGAAACAGGAAAAATTCTCTATGAAAGATAACACCAAGGCGTGGATATTTTTCGCAGAAAATGATATGAAAATGGCAGATTCGGCTATTGACGAACCGAGATTAACAGGTCAAGTTATTTTTCATTCACAACAAGCTATAGAAAAATATTTTAAATCATATTTAGTAGAAAACGATATTAGTTTTCCTAAAATTCACGATTTGCCAAAATTATATGAATTAGTGCGAAGCGTAAAAGATTGGAACATAGACGAAATTTTGTTGGATAAAATAAATAGAGTGTATTCCGCTTCACGTTATCCCAGCAATATAGGACTCTTACCCGATGGATTAGTTCCAAGTTTAGAAAAATCCAAAGAAATTTTTGACTTTGCAAAGAAAATAGAGAGTATTTTTAAAGAAGAACTTTTAAAATATGGAGAGAGAAAATGAGAAAAGAATATGACTTTTCAAATGCTATGCCAAATCCGTATATAAAAAAATTACGGAAACAGGTTGCTGTCAAAATAGATGCTCCCATTGTGGAAAACAGCAACTATTGCGTGGAAATAAAAGAGCCTCAATGAGAGGCTTTTATTTGCATATTACCCGTTTTTTGGCTGAAAAACGCCATTTTTATTTATTTTTTTGAAATGGTAATTTCATTTATTTTCTTTTCCAAATTTTCAATTTTGCTTAACACTTTATTTTCAAAATTCTCGTCAGTATATTTCGGTACAAGGTGGTGTATTTCGTTATATTCAATTCCAAAAAGTTCTTCTACTTTAGCACCTAGAACAAACAATTTCTTTATAATGTCAATTGAAGGCTCCCTTCGGCCATTTTCCCAGCTTTGATATGTTGTCTTAACACAATCCAATTTTTCTGCAATTTCATCTTGGCTTAAACCCAGTCGTTTTCTGAAAAATTTCAGCCCAATTTTATATTCCATAGTCAAAATATATACATTTTGACTATAAATATCATAAAAAGCTGTCTTAGTTTATCTTTTTTAAAGAAAAATATTGATAAATAGACAAAATGTTTGTATATTATAGTCAATATGACTACTTATAAAGACAAAATGACAAGTATTAGAGTGCCTAAATACATCGTCAAACTTATTGATGAAGCACGGGCTATAGATCCTATGGGTTTATCCCAAGGGCAGATGGTAGCCAAAATTGTTATTGAAACCCTCGGTAATCGCAGAGAGCTTGTGAGGGAAATGTGAAGTTTAATGTAGGAGACAACACTATGAGAAATAAATTCTCTAAACTCGCGTTCTTGGCAACCTTCGGGCTTGCTTTGGCATTCATTTTTTCTTGCTCCTCGGACAGCACTGACAATAGTGATAGTTACAGATATTGTGTATTTTTCTCAACTGAAAAATGCCTTGATGGGCCTTTTAGTACTTGCTCACAAGGAGGAACTTTAAGCAACAGTTGCCCTTTTCAGTATGCTGGAACACAATATTATAAGGTTGTACTTGGCAATTGGAGTACTTCTTGTCCTAATTTGAACAATTATCCTAATTTACAGAATAATGTAATACCTGCGGCAGACGATAATACATTTGTACTGTCTTGTTTGATAAATAGTGAAGTCTATGAACGAAACACAAGCTCTCAAGTTTCAGATTTTTTGGCAACAAACGGATTGTCAAGATATGCTAATGATTTTAATTTAAGAATTGCCGCGTCACCGTATAATATTGCATTTTTAATTTACACAAACACGAGCAATTATTTCCGCGTTTTGATAATTAGTAGGATATAGGAGAATAACAATGGCAAGAATAGATTTTAACAAAAAAACTAAAAGAACAGCTATAGATATAGTTAATAGGAAATTTTCTTTACACCTGAATACTTCAAATACAATACTCTCAAATATCAATGATAGTAAGCCTGTATGGTGGTTTGACCCTAGTAATGATAAATTTAATTCTGATATTCATCTGCTATTAAATGACCAGAATAAGAAAATATTGTACTATTTTTTTATAAAAAGCGGTTCAATAAAAAATCCCGAAATACTATTTCGTCAAAGAAATGATAAATCTAGAACTAATGCATCGCATATTGAAATTCGTGTAGAAAATGGAAATTTTACAGATATTCTTGGAAATGGATTTCAATTTAAGAAATATCTAAAAGCTGAGATAGAATATTAATTCACCCCAACTCCTCAACCAAATAAATATCGCTACTTATCCTAAAAAAATTCGGAAGTATATCCTACTGCATAAAGCGGAACAATCTTGATTTTTTGCAATTCATCGAAATTTTCCAATGAAGTTCTAATTCCAAATGAAGATTTTTTTTCTTCTAAAAACAAATGTATGCTTCGCATTGCTCCTTTTGTGTTGCTTTTAACTTCTAGCGGAACAATGTTTTGCCCAATCTGCAAAACAAAATCAACTTCAGCATTGCTGTTCTTGCTTTCGCGGTGCCAGTAATAGAGAGTTTTTTGCTCGTAACATGAACCGTGTTTCAAGAGTTCCAAGCCTGTAAATAATTCTGCTATATTTCCTTTGTTTATCAAAGAAAAATCATCGCTAATAAGTAAATCGTTCAAGGAAAGCCCAAGCAATCTCTGAAAAATACCGGTGTCTAACAGGAGCATTTTTTGTTTTTTTACATCCATTTCCGCACCAAGCGGCAAGCCATTTGCCGATGAATGGGTAACTGGAATAACCAAGCCTGCCATTTTTAAAAGTTCCAAGCCCTCTCTTAACTGCCTATGGGCATAATCCTTAGAGACATTTGCATAGATAAATTTCTTTCCCATTTGGCTAACAACAGAACTGAACACCGCTGAAATTTGCAAAGTGGGAACTTTTTCCTTATATTTCGCAAAATCCGAGCGAAACGAAATTATCAAATCATCTAATATACGCTGGCATTCCAGCAAATCATTTTTGTTCACATAAGCAGATACAACTTCAGGCATACCGCCAAGTATAAGAAACCTTCTTAAAAGCTCAATAGCTTTTTTGTGAATTGGTTCAGACAAAGGGTTTTTGCAATTTGAGTTTTGAATGGCTTGCAAAAGCAAACTATGCCCGCAAGCGTTTAAAAATTCATAGAAATTCATAGGATACATAAACATTGAACGCACCCTGCCAACTCCAAAAGAGGATAGTTCCTGCAAGGCAAATTCCAAAAGAGAACCTGCGGCTATGATATGCAATTCCCTGTATTTTTCATAAAAAAAACGGAGCGAAGAAATTGCCGGAGAGGAGTTTTGAATTTCATCCAAAAATAGCAAAGTCTTTCCGGGGATTATTGGAATTTCATATATTGCGGCTAATTCCTGACATAATTTTTCAGGTGATAAATCGCTTTTGGCGAATAACTCTCTTGCTTGTTTGTCCAGTTCAAAATTTATTTCCAAAAAATGCTCAAATTGTTCAGCCAAGTGCCGTACCGTGCTTGATTTTCCAACTTGCCTGGCACCCCTGAGCAATAAAGGCTTGCGGTCATCTGCCCGCATCCAAGCGAGCAAATCAGCGTCTATTTTTCTGCTCATATAGCTATTTGTCATTTTTCCAAGCCTAAAACTAAGGGTTTTTGTAAAAAATACAAGGTTAATATAGTAATTTTTTGTCAAAAATACAAGGTTATATAGCTTTTATTTGCATATTACCCGGTTTTTGGCTGGAAAACGCATTTTTACGCCTTTTTATTTATTTTTTTAGAATATTTAGTGGATTTTTTAATTTTTTTGCAGAAGAAATTTACTATACTAGAATCATGCCAGCGAATTTATTTTTCTTTTTGCTGCTTTTTGCCTTTGCTGCCTATGGGCAGCAGCAAAAACGTGTTGCTGTATTGAACACAGAAGATGATGGCGACTTTCCGATGGAAGTCTCGGATTTGAGCTACCTTACCGCGAGACTGCGGGAAATCGCGGGGAACATATTACCGAAAGATAAATATTCCTTAATGAATGCACAAAGTATAATAGATATGTTAGGGAAAGAAAAAGCCAGAAAAATTTGTAAAGAGCAATGCTTGGCAGGAATAGGTAGAAAAGTAAGTGCGGATTATGTTGGGCAGGCAAGGCTTGGGCGCTTTGGTGGTGATTTCACTATTAGTATGGAATTGTACAATAGTTCGAGTGGCGTTTTAGTCGGTTCTTTCACGGGTGATGCCAAAGACGTATTCGGCTTGTTAGCAATAATAGACGAGAGCGCACCGATTTTGTTCAAAAAATTTGATAAACGGTTTTATTCTGTGAAATTAAGCACTGACCCAACAGGAGCTGATTTGAGCTTTGACGGAGATTCTCAGTCCAGCTGCATTACGCCGTGCAAAATTGAGCTTCCAGAGGGTAATGTTCATATAACCGCAGATTTGGAGGACTACGAAACAGCAGACACAACTGTTTCTATAAAACAGAATAACCAAAGTATAAATATCAAGCTAAAACCAAATTTCGGGATATTGGAAATAAAACCTGCTTATTCGGGGGATATAGGCAAGGATGAGCAATGGAGTTTGACTTTAAACGGTCAACCTTTTTATTCCTTGGAGAATAAGTTGCCTGCCGATAAATACAAAGGGGAACTCAGCCATAGGTGCTATGAAGATATAAGTTTTAATATTGGCGTAAGCAAAGGCAAACGACAAGTTTTTGATATGGCGAAGCAGGTGAAGTTGAAGAAGGGTGATAGAGGGTCTGTGCCATTGTGTGCAGAAGTAGAGGACGGCGATGATAGCATAGATTACAGGGCTAGCAATGAAAATGTAGTACAAAAGAAAACCTTTACTGATTCCCGCGATGGACAGAAATACGAAATTGTAAAGATAGGTAAACAGACTTGGATGGCGGAGAACCTTAACTACAATGCAAGCGGTAGCGAATGTTATGACAATGATCCTGCCAACTGCCAAGAATGTGGAAAGTTATATAACTGGGCTAAGGCTAAGGAGGTTTGTCCCAAGGGTTGGCATTTGCCAAACAATAAGGAATGGGATGCATTGACGACAGCAGTTGGGGGTAAACAAACAGCAGGCAAATTATTGAAGGCTACGAGTGGTTGGAATAGCTATAACGGGGAATCAGGCAACGGCACGGACGCTTACAGCTTTAACGCTCTGCCTTGTGGCTACGGCTTTTTCAATGGCGAGTCCGGCAATGCTGGCTACGAAGGCTATTGGTGGAGTTCTGATAACTATTATGATAAGCGTCAGCCCCTCTTCAACGCTAAGTACTACCGATATATGGATGGCAGCTACGAGGTCGTAGAAAAGTGGGATGCCTATATCCACAATAGTGCCATTTTATTTAGTGTTCGTTGTTTGAAGGATTGAGCCACAAAAAAATGCTACACATTTTTGTATATTTCTATTTAGGAAAATAAAATGTTTATGATTTGTTCATATCAAACTTATTTGGGTTGTAAAGCTATCGCTAACAGCAAGAACTTTATGTGATATATGAGCTAATTAATTGCGATGTATTAAAATCATGGAAAAAGGCTTGGTAAAACAATAGAAGAATAGATGTATTTTTTAGATTGGTAAGAAATAATGGACAGTGGTATATTATATGTTGTTTTTAATAAATGGATTAGTAATCCAGATACAGGTGAAATTCCGTATAAAATTGGTATTACGAGAGGTTCAGTTGAAGATAGGTACTATGGACTTGGATTGAAAATGCCTGGAAAATTTGAAACACTTTTTGCGTATGAATTTGATGATTGTTCTAAGGCAGAGAAATTAATACATGGTATTTTAGATAAGAAACGAGGAAACGGAGAATGGTTTAAGCTTAATCAAAAAGAACTTGATCACATAAAGACGACTTGTGAAATTATGGAAGGAAAACTTGTGACAAATGAAGTGGAAAATGAAATTAAAAATGAAATTGAAGCTGAACCATTAGGAATAACTGGAAAAGATATTCTCGATATGAAAATAGGTGATACAATTTATGATTTTTTAACTTTGATACCAAACTCAAAAGTTCCTCATTCTAAAAATTGGGCTGGAGAAGGTTATATAATCAAGAATACTCCGATGAAAGGGATTAATTGGATTGGAAACGATTCTGAACCTTTAGCTGTAATCATAAGAACAACAGGAAAATATGGAGAGGAGGGTGTAGAAAGATATGCATTTGAAGCAAAAAATGGTCGTGTAGATAAAACAATAAAATCTAATCAGCTTCTAATTAATCAACCAAAATATAATTATCCAATATTATATTTTTGTAAAGAGGGTTCGGGTTCAAAATATAAGTTAATCGGGAAGTATTCTGTTGACAAAGTATTTGATACATATGTTACATTAATTCCTTTTAGAAATGACAGGTAGCTCATACTTAACATAGCAAGTCCGTACATACTTGCTACTTAACGTAATTCGGTGTGGGTAGTGGAAAATTTTAAGATCCCTAAATAAAACATTTATCCTAAAAAAATGCTTTAATCTTTCACGCAACGAACAGCAAAAAGAGAACTTTTATCAAGATGGTTCCTAAACACATTATCGTTATTGTCTATGCTTAGAAAGTATGCACTATTAGTATTATTCTCTGAAGAACTCCACCAATAGCTATAATTGCCAAAGTTATAGAAATTGCCATCAGAAGCACCATAGC
>Ga0268262_10001238_pt1 | contig 32015 bp, 33 predicted proteins | sample TergutNc150P3_FD_190354 | JGI IMG/M metagenome (GOLD analysis project Ga0268262, IMG submission 190354) | Nasutitermes corniger P3 segment gut microbial community from laboratory colony in Florida, USA - Nc150 P3 (SPAdes) (version 2) | ecosystem: Host-associated > Arthropoda: Insects >... | reverse complement strand
GGGGGGGGGGGGGGGGGGGGATATAAAACCAATGAGGAATTAGGAATGAGGAGTGAGGAATGGAAGAGGCGGCTCTGGCGGGATGCGCTGTCTTTCACTGCTAACTGCTCACTACTACCTGCTAACTGGCTTTGCTTCATAGCAATAAAGTACCAGCAAGCGTAATAAAAAACAAGCCCTTTTTCTTCCTCTGCGCCTCTGCGAGCTCTGCGTGAGGTCTTCTTCTTCCTTTGCTCATTGCTCATTGCTATTTGCTATTTGATTCTTCCCTTTTCTCTTGGTATTGAGTATATTGTATAGAATGGTAGCAAATTCAGTGAGCAATGAGCTGTGAGCAATTAGCAGTGGAAGAGGCGAAGCGCACTATCCTCCCTCTTCCCTATTCCTAATTCTTCGTTCCTTGTTCATTTCAAGTAATTCTGCACCGATTCAGCCAGAGTCTTGAAAATCCAACCTCGTTTTTCATCGTTGTATTCCAGCAATGTAAAACGAAACCCCGGCAAGTCGCTGGCAAAGCCGGAAAGCGGAACCACGCAGATACCGGTGGAAGCCAGAAGCCAGTAGGCGAACCGCTTGTCAGGTTTAAGGCCGGAGATTTCCTCGTTGATGTAATCCCGCAAACTTTCATCGCTGACTGGCAGGGAATGACGGCCCGGATTCTCGTTAAAACTATCGTCAAAAACAGCGGAGACATAAAAAGCGCCGCTTGGTTTTTTCATCGTGATACCTGAAACGCCCGCAAAAGCCTTTTCCATTTCGTCCGCTCTTTTTTCAAACATGGCGGCCCTTGTTTCAAGGTGCTTGCCGTAACGGGGATTGCCCAGAATGGCGGGGATGCAAAGCTGGGGAAGGCTGGTGGAACATACTTCAAGGCGTTTTGAATCCACAAGGCTCTTGATATACGCGTCAAAACGGGGGTCGGCCTTGCGGTTGTAGATTTCTGCCCATCCGCAGCGCGCGCCGGGCCAGGGGACTTCCTTGGAGATGGAGCGCAAAGCCAGACCCGGAACATCTCCGATGACTTGCGATAACGCCGCTGTTTTCGCGCCGCCGTAAACTATGTTCGCGTATGTTTCGTCACAGATGATGAAAAGCCCGTAGTTACGCGCAATTCTTACAAATTCCAGAAGAACCTCCACAGGGTACACCGCGCCTGTGGGATTGTCAGGATTGATAAGGAGTATCCCCGCGATGGAATCGTTGTACTTGACCTTTAGTTCCACATCGTTCATGTCGGGCATCCAGTCGCGCTGGGGATCAAGCCGGTAGGTTAAATGCTCGTAACCGGAATGTGCGGCTTCCGCAGAGGACAAGGTGGAGTATGCGGGGGAAGGCCCCAGAACCCGCGCTTCCCTGCGGAGGAAACCGAAAACTTTCGCCACGGCGTCGCCAAGCCCGTTAAAGAAAAGAATGTCCTCCGCTTTAATCTGAGGCGCGGTTTGCGCGTTCGATCCGGGCAGTTCAACGGCAGGCCGCTTGTTCGCCTGTGCGGAAAGGAATTCTCTGGTGGAACGAACACCCTCGGTCTCTGAATAGGCATAGGAAAGATTCTCCCCGGCTTTTTCCCGGACAATATCCTTAATCCAGTCCGCCACCGGCTCTCCCTTCTGAACCGGGTCCCCGATGTTTTCCCAATGGATGGGGATATTCCATTTTGACAGACTCTTGGCAAACCCTACGATTTCCCGGATTTCGTACTTGAGTTTTCCCGCTCCCGGATGAAGAATGTCTCTTCTCATGTCGATACTCCTTTAACCTGTGTACATTTTATACGATTTATGGAATTATAACATCGGTTATATACAATATAAGGAAAAGCAATGAACAGTATCAAGAGCGAAGAATTTGATTCGTATTGGAAAAGCCGCGAGTATCAGAAAGATGACGAATCTGTTGAAACCGTTGTAAAAGAAATTATTGCAGATGTCAGCCGGGACGGGGACACTGCGGTGCGCGGTTTTGCTTCAAAGTTTGACAAGAGTTCTCCGCAACAGCTTGAAGTTCCCATGCAAGCGGTTGTGCAGGCCGCCGCTGAATTGAAAAAAAAAGATCCTGAATTGACAGCCGCCATGGAGCTTGCCGCAGATCACATAAAGCGGTTTTCCCTGCTCCAGCGAGAGCAGTTTTCTGATTTTGAGTATGAGATGGAAGAAGGGCTTCTTACCGGGCAGAGGGTGATACCTGTGGACAGGGCGGCGGTATATGTTCCCGCTGGCCGCTTCCCGCTTTTTTCATCCGTGCTTATGGGACTGATCCCTGCCTTCTGCGCCGGAGTGGAAGAAATTATACTTGCTTCGCCGCCCCTGGAAGACGGCCTCCCCGACAGGAAGGTTCTTGCCGCCGCCGCAATTGCGGCTGACAGTTTTTCCGGAGATTCATCGCCTGCAAAAAAAGGCAAGCTCAGAGTTTTTGCCGTCGGGGGGGCGCAGGCCATTGCGGCGCTTGCCCTGGGGACGCAAACCGTTCCCCGCGTTGATTTGATTGTCGGGCCGGGCAACAAGTATGTGGCTGCCGCCAAACGTATACTTTTTGGCAGGGTGGGTATAGATTTCATCGCGGGCCCCACCGATGTGCTTGTCATTGCCGACAGCTCCGCCAGCGCCGATCTTGTGGCGGCGGACATGATCGCCCAGGCGGAGCATGATCCCGACGCCCGCGCCCGCGCCCTTGTTCCCAGCGGGGATCTTGCCGAACAAATCAGCGTAGCCCTGGAAAGACGGCTTGCCGCGTTGCCCACTGCCGCGACTGCCCGCGCTTCGCTGGATTCAGGCGGGCTTGTGATTGTTTATAAAGAGCCGGAAGAGGCGATACGCATTGCCAACACAATCGCGCCTGAACATCTTGAGCTTCAGGTTAACGGCGCGGACAGTTGGATTCCCCTGTTGAAAAATTACGGCTCGCTTTTTATCGGAAGCCTTTCTGCGGAAAGTCTCGGCGACTATTCCGCAGGGATTAACCACACGCTTCCAACATCAGGCAGTGCCCGTTTCTCTGGCGGCCTGTCTGTAAGGCATTTTCTCAAGACCGTCACCACGCTGCGTTGCGCCCCAGGTGAAGGCTTTGAAAAAGCGCGTAATGCGGCGGAAACGCTTGCCCGTGCCGAGGGGCTTGAAGGCCACGCGCAGAGCGCGGCGGCGCGGAGGGGATGAAAAATTAGGAATGAGGAGTTAGGAATGAGGAATTCTTTAAATAGTGCTTCCTTAACTTGTTGACATTTCCTTGCTTTCCCCTTTTTTGCCGCGCTTTTGAACATTGAGAAGCTGTTTTATCTGGAGCATGATATATTCCTTGAATAGGGGGTCAAGTTCCTTATAAATTTCAATCAGTTGTTCCAGCTCAACATTGGGAGCCGGGCCGGAAAACATCTCCCCTTTCCCTGTCAGCAGCCATTCCTTGTTGACATTGTATTTTGTTGCTATTAATTCGTAGATGCGCTCGTTGGCTTTTCTCGTACCGCTTTCTATTTGGGCATAGAAACTATGGGAAAGAAAAATACCTTTACAAAAAGCCCGTTGCGACAGTCCCAATGTTTTTCTGACTGCCTTTATACGGCTACTTATGGAAACTGCCATCTGTCCCCTTCTTCAAAGTAACACAAAAAGCCCCTAATAACAAGATTTTAACTGAATCGGAAAATTGCTTGACAGGTCTCATAGTGTACAATATAATGATTGCTATGGGTTCTTTAAGAAAAAATGAAATAAAAGAACAGACCAATGTAGAACTTCCTCATTTATGCAAAGCTTTTGAAGCCTTGACCACTAACAATAAAAAAGGGGTGTTGAAAACGGCGCGTGGGCTTTTGAGGATACAAAGGGCGCATAAGACTATGGTTGTGGGCAATACTTCAGTTAATTTTTCTTTAGGCAAAAATGGATAATACATCAGGCAGACCGGTATTGGCAATTGTTGTGCCCTGTTATAACGAACAGGAAGTACTGCCGGAAGCCGCGAAAAGACTGTCAGGTATATTGCAGCATCTCGCCTCTGAACAAATTATTGATGCCCAGTCAACATTGCTTTTTGTTGATGACGGCTCAAGCGATAACACATGGGGCTTGATAGAAAAATTTCATGCTGAAAACCCTTTTGTTTTCAGCGGGATAAAATTGTCGAGAAACAGGGGGCATCAAAACGCCCTTTTGTGCGGATTGCTTGCGGTAAAAGACCGTGTCGATGCGGCGGTTTCAATAGACGCGGATTTACAGGACGACATTGGTGTTATTGGCAAAATGACGGAAAAGTACCGCGCAGGATACGAAATTGTATACGGTGTCCGTTCAAACCGGAAGAAAGACAGCTTTTTCAAACGATCAACCGCGCAGGGTTTTTACAGCTTTATGCGTTTTTTGGGCGCGGACATTGTGTATAACCATGCCGATTTTCGCCTAATGGGAAGGGATGCCCTTCAAGCGCTGTCAGAATACGACGAAGTAAATCTTTTTCTGCGCGGTATTATTCCCCTGCTCGGATTCAAAACAGGCATTGAGTATTACACACGCGCCGAGCGCCTGGCGGGAACAAGCAAATACCCGTTTGGAAAAATGATGCAATTCGCATTTGAAGGTATTACCTCATTTTCAATAAAACCATTACGTGTGATAACCCTGCTGGGCGTTTTGCTTTTTGCCGTCAGCATTGCAATGATTGTATATTTTTTCATAAGGTATTTTTCCGGTCATACAATAAGCGGATGGGCAAGCATCGCCTGTTCTCTGTGGGGAATAGGCGGCCTGATACTTTTCTCCATTGGCATTGTCGGAGAATATATCGGGAAAATATATTTGGAGGCAAAACGCCGTCCAAGATACCATGTAGAACAAATTTTATTTATGCAGGAGAAAAAATGAAGAACAATGAAACGCCCGAAATGTTGTTGGATAGGGCTTGCCATTCAACGAAGCTAAGGAAGCTGACAATAATGCTTGTACTTGCGGGCATGATTATTTGTATTATACCGTTGCTTCCGCCTATACAAAATGCATTCTTTTCATTTGTTGACACGCATATTTCCCGCAAGGGATCAGGCGGTGCTTTTGAAAGCCGCTTACGGTCATTATTGTCTCTGCCGTTTTTCGGTCTCATGGCTTTTGTACTGGCCTTTTGCTGTCTGTTCTCAAAAACTATTTCCGCGTTTCTGGAAGATACAAAAAACGCACGGTTGATTACCTTATTGGTCACCGGAATAGGCGTGTTGCTGTTGGCTTTTGTCTGTATTTTTTCATACCAACACGGAGCGCAATGGCTAAACAGCGACCATTCGTCGGAAATGGTTTTGGGAAAATTGCTGGCTGAAGAAAATACTTTTGTCAGCCGCAACTGGCATTATTCAACCGAGATACGCCTGATATACCAAACCATATTCACCATGCCGCTTTTCAAATTGATAGGACATTATGAAAACTGGGCTTTAATACGCGCTCTTGCCATATTACTCAACAATCTGACATTGATTTTGTCATATATATTTATGGTAAAACAAATGAAAATTCAGACAAAATGGATATGTATTACCAACCTGTTTTTGATTCTGCCCATATCAACCACCTATTATTGGGATATTGTAACATTCGGCGGTTATTACATTTTCTTTATTGCCCAACTATTTTGCTGTCTCGGTTTGTTTATCAGACTTAGCGGACAGGCAGGTACAACGAAAACGGCATTGATTGACTTTATCCTGTTTACGGCATTGTCGTTTATACTCGGAGTACAGGGAATTCGTTCCCTGCTCTGCGTCCATATTCCATTGCTTATAGCATGTATTTATGTATACTCGAAAACGGCGCAAAAGAAAAACTTTCCCCTGTTTCTGGGATGCTATGGTTTTGTTATGTGTTTTATTGGTTTCGCGGTCAATTATCTGTTGCATTTTTGGTATAGTTTCAGTTCCTATGAAAAAATGAGTTTGACCAATTTGTATGCCGAGTTCTTCCCGAAACTTGGTCAAAGTCTTGCATGCCTCGCGGAATTTTTCGGGCTTTCTGCCGGAATTTCGCTCTTGTCAGCCAAAGGTTTATTCAGCGTAATCGCGATAATCGGGACATTCCTTTTATTTTGGGCGGTTATAAAATCGTTCCGGCAACTGGCGGAATATCAATTTATGCCGGTCTTTTTTCTTGTTTCAGTTATTTTTAATATCTTTGTTTTTATTGTCGTTGATGAAGGCATTACCGGCAGATATTTCATCCCTTTTATGGTGTTATACATTCCTCTTATTGCAATTCTCTTTGAATGTGCTGAGAAAACGTGTGGGTATTTGAAACGAATGGCTATTGTTTCAGGAATAGTTTTGTTCATTTGCGGACAGGGTTATCTGAATTTTCAAAATATGACCAGACAGGATGGAAATAGTATCAGAAAGGGCTATATACATTATTTGCTGAATAACAAGCTTAACTATGGCTTTGCCTCATTCTGGAACGCAAATGTAACAACTGAATTGACAAATGGAAAAATTGAAATGGCTGGTTTGAATCCTTACGGACTGGATTCCGCTATAAACCAATTCAGTATTCATAACTGGGCGAGTCGTATACAACATTCCAATCCTTCTTTTCATCAGGGAGCATCTTTTCTGTTGTTGACTCGTAGCGAGTGGGAACTGGCTCAAAAGACAGAACGGCCTTTTGCTCTACTTCAACCGGATTACGAGGATAACGATTTTATCATCATTAGATTCCCTTCTGCGGAAATTATCCATCGTGAAGTTTTGGATAACTGATGATATTCGACCGGATTTTACTTAAATTCATTCTTGCTGGTATTGTCAATACTATTGTCGGTTCCGGCGTGATGTTTGTTATGTACAATGTCTTCGGGTTGGGGTATTGGGTTTCGTCGGCGGCAAACTATGTAGTTGGAAGTATTGTGAGTTTTTTTATCAATAAATACTGGACATTTAATGTCCGCAAATGGTCTCTGTATATGGTTATCGCCTTTATCTTAACTATTGCTGTTTCCTGGTTTTTGGCCTATAAAATAGCAAGAACGGCATTATATTTTTTGCTTATGGAACATCCACAAACGATACGGGATAATGTTGCCATGTTTACAGGAATGTGCCTTTTTACCGCCTTGAATTATATTGGACAGAGATTTGTTGTTTTTAAAGAATGATTATCAACCTATTAATCGCTCAACCAGCAAAAACACGGTTGTAATTGGATTCCTGTCTTTTAACGGCAGTAAGCGTTGTTTGTCATAAAGCTTTTTTGCATTTTGTATTGCTCTGCTTTGTTTTTTGCTTAAAACCAAATACATTTCCGTGTCATTTTTCAAATATGGTTTTTTAAGTAATTCTGAAAGTTTTTCCTTATACTGTAATCGTGAAAAGGCAGTTTCATAAAAATTAAAGTGAAGCATATACCATATTTCAAAAGCTTCAATAGAGTAAGCGCATCTTATTTGGTTTTGCTCAGCCAGTCTTATCGCTTTTTCAAATGATTCAATGGAAAAATCATCTTTATCAAAGACACACCAGGTTTCGATATACGGCTCATTTCTTTGGATTGCTTCATTTTTTATTTTAATCGCCTCTGTTACTAAAGAAGACGTATTATAACCGATTCCCTGTACGTCAATGTCATCAAACACTTCTGGATTAGCTTCAAATTTTTTAAAATAGTTAGGTTCGGTTTTTTCACCTTCACAAACAATTAAAATCCTGCGCGGTTTGCGTGTCTTTTCGGGACGTGTCAGCACATTTTTTTTCTGAAACAATTTATCATGTCCCATTATTCTTTCTTCCCAAATTGTAATGCAATTTCATTTATATAGGGAACCGCGCCGTATTTCCCCTGCAAATAATTTTTCCCAAATGCGGCATCGTTCCGTACCGGTTCATCATATTCAACAAGGGAATACAAATTTGTCGCCCCATATTGATCTTTTTCACAGAACCATATCTGGTCACGGCGAAAATTCTTGTTTGTCATTATATTAACCGAGTGGCAGGAAATAACAAGCTGGGCATTATTTTTGTTTATATCAGGGGAATGAAAAAGCTTGATTATGTTCTCCAGAATTAATGGGTGCAATTGTGTATCAAATTCATCTATAAAAAGTGGTGTACCATTTTTCAATGCGTTGATGATAGGAATGGAAAAAGTAAATAGTTTTTGTGTTCCTGCTGATTCCTCGTATTCTGGAAGCATTGCAATATATGTTTTTTCATTGCCATCGAAATAATCGTGACCAAAATAATATGTTATTTCCTCCGGTGGTTTTGCCTGTGGATTTTCTTTATAATAATCTAACATTTTGGGAGGTATTTCATTGACATCAAGAGGCTTGCTTTTATATGTTATTTCTTTTACCTGTATATCAGCATAGTGAAGGAAATTTAGTACTTGTTCACGAGGATTATAATCTGAACTAATCAGTATTCTTTTTGTGGCTAATTTGATGTCACTCAGACCTGTAGTAACAAGTATTCCTCTAAAATATTGGATAATTTTAGTGGCAATATCTCCATTGTGTTGGGCGCATACAGACAAAACAGAACAGTTTGAACGTACCGCAGATTTAATTCTGCTGCCTTCATGGAAATAATTAGTGGTAACAATATCCTGTTTTTTTCTGGTGAAGAGTGTTACTTCCCTGGTATTGTAAACTGCAAGAAGATATTCTGCGATTACTTCTTCATGGGTAATTGTAAAACCATACCGATAACGGATATTTTTTCCCTCAGTGTTATTTAAGTAGAAAATAAGCTCAAAAGATGCGGGACCCTCTTCCGTTTGTTTTGAGAAATAGAAATAGTCAACTTCTATACTATCGCCCGCTTGTTTTTGCGGACCGGACCAAACAGCAAAATTTAAGAAGAAAACAAGCGCTTGAAAGAAGTTTGATTTACCGCTTGCGTTTGCCCCATAAATGACCGCGCTTTTAAGTAAACGTTGCTTTTTATCTATTTCAAAAGTATTGGAGTCCAATAATTCCTTGTTTTTTGTTGCAAGAAGGGAAAAAATCTGCTTTTCTTTAAATGAACGAAAGTTCTCAACCGTAAATTCAACAATCATTCTATTTCCTCTTAATTTAATATAGTATACTAAATATCGGCTGTTTTTTAAAAATATTCAGTAAATTTACGGATTTTTCACAAAATAAGAGTTCATCTTATGATTATTTGCTGTGGGGTACTGAGGATAGTCCTGTGTTTTTCCGTTTTCTTGACATATTTCTCTTTTTTTTATATACTTTTCATGTTATAATAATTTAGGGGAGCGAATAATAATGGCTATGATTTCTGAAGAAGCGAAAAAAGTCCTCGAAAACAGCCTTGGTTTATCCTATGAGCAATTATGCGGATTGGACATCCATGAAGAAATTGCCTTTGTAGGGTCAAAGACAGGGAAAAGCCCCAAATTTATTCATGATCCCAGAAAGATCGGTCGCGGTAACCCCCTTTTAGCACAAGGAAAAATTACCACAATGGAAGAAATAAATAGAAAAATTGACGCTTTGCATACATGAGGTGTTTTGTTGGCAACAGATGAAGTGGTGCGTATAAGGGACATTTGTAAAACTTATATTGAGGTAATTTGTCCGTATATTATACAATATGAAACATTAGCAAATAGATTTCCTACAGAAATACTCAATGAAATTAGGGCTGTTTTCACACATCTGTCAAAGCACAACCTTTCCGATGACGATTCGATAAAGGAAAAAAATCTATCAAAAGCCGAAGGCCATATAAAACGTTCAATACTTGATTGTTATAAGTATATATGTACGGTTTATGAGGATGAATATTATAAGTTTGAAAGAAGGTATAGAAACACAGATTTATCTTTTGTTGACAATGGCGAATTTTTGCCAAAATTGCTTGAACTCCGTGAAAATGCGATTAATTTACTGTTAGATGCGCGAAAAACCGATTTATCTATAGATTCTGATGATGAAACAAATACCGACGAAGCTTACAAAAAATATGAAAAAGCCTATGTTGCATATTCATCTGTATATAAACTTATTACTGATTCATACAAAAAACTTGAAAATTTAAGAAGAAAAGCTATTACAAAAAATATAATCTCTATTGCTATTGGCGTTATAGGGATAGTAATCGGAATACTTGGGATTATTTTTTAGCTTTTTCTCTTGTCAGGTTTTCGCCCATATCAAGAGCATCAGGCCAATCGCGATAAAGGCTACAGCAAAAACAACGGCATATAATCATTCCAGCATATCGTCAATAGTAAAAAAGCCTTTGCGTACTGCCCCGCCGTTTAACAGCCAGCTTGCAGCGCGTACAGCGCCGGAGGCAAAACCTTCACGGCTGCGGGCGGTATGGGTAATTTCTATGCTGTCCGCAGAAGAATCAAAAATGAGGCTGTGCGTACCGGGCACCGAGCCTACACGCAGGCTTGGGAAATGGATCTCATTCGGCTCAGGGCGGCGGTTCAGCATCTCCCAGACGGCCTTGTCCTTCCTCCCAATCCGGGCAAGCACCCCCTCCACAAGGGTTTTGGCTGTCCCGGACGGGCTGTCCAGCTTTTTATTGTGATGGGACTCAAAGCCGCCTACGTCATATTCGGGGAAAGAATCGACAAGCCCGGCGGCATACCAACAGATGCGGTAAAAAATATGTACACCCAGGGAAAAATTCGTCGCCCATATAAGCGAAGCCCCGGCTGACTCCACAGCCTGCCTGGCCTCGCCCAGTTTGTCATGCCAGCCCGTAGTGCCTATGACCGAGGGTATCTTTCTTTCTGCCAGGGCCTTGATATTGGCAAGGGCGGTACCCGGCTGGGTAAATTCAATCGCCGCCTCGGCACCGTTAAGGTCGCCAGTTATTTCACGGTACTGCGCCGCGCCCTGCGCGCCGCCTCCGGCTGACAAGCCCGCTTCCTTCACCAACGGGTCCACGATTGCTGTAACCTTATGCCCCTGGGCGATTGCCGCCTGCTCGACCATCTTTCCCATTTTCCCGTAACCAATGATCGCTATTTTCATGCTCCCTTCCTATTTTCGTCTTCAATAAATAATAAAGAGAAAAACAAAAGAAAACAACAGTCTTAAGATCATATTTCTCTTAGTTTGTTCTCTTGTTATCTTTATTCCTAATTCCTCACTCCTAATTCCTAATTTTTTTTCACTCCTCATTCCTAATTGTATTGTCCCCCAGTAACGCCACAGCCTCGTCCAGAGCGTTACGGTCAATGCTGAGCGGGATGCTCGGATAAAGCTGAATAATAGCTTCGGGGTCAGCATAGTCCTGGGATTCCACGGAAATTAATTTGCAGGAAGAAAGGCGGCGCAATACGTTGATGAGGGCGGTCTTCTTTATCTCTTCCCCGGTCATGGCGTTGTACTTGTCCTGAAAATCCCTGACGCTTACCACAGGAAATTTTGTTAATGTTACTTCAAGTTTTTTATCTTCGTAGAGGAGGCGCAGGACAAGGACGGCGCAGATTTCATCTTTTGAAAAATACAGCCGGGTATTTCCCGAACCACGGAAACAGATTACGCCCAGGCTTTCGTCACGTACCAGATTGGCATCCATGCAGGAAAACCATGCCTCAAAAAGCGCGATGTTCCTGATCGTAAAATCGTAAAGCTCCCGTTCCTTGTCAACGCCCCGGATGATAAATGTTTTTGACGTAAGTATTTGGATAGCAGCCCTGAATTTTTCAAACTCATCGCTTGAAAGGTCCCGTATCAGAACAAGGGCATCAAGGTCTTGGTTCACGGTTTTCCTCCATCAAACTCTTGCAACCTCTTGCGAAAACGTATATCGGGAACCACATAGTCAGCCGCCTTTACCGATCCCGCTTTTTCTTCATCAGTCTCTTCAACAGTATAACTAAAATTGTCCCGCGCTCCGTAAAGCAGGGCGTAAATAAAACGAATGTAAGAATCTTCCCCGGTAATAAGTTCTTCGGGAATGAGAATTTTTTCCTTCCCGCCCTGTTCGTCAAGCCACATGTTAATCCGCTTGATAGAAAGACGCTTTTTCATGCGTTCAAAAAAATCTTTTTCACTTTGGTCTAACGCTTCAATATCCGCTTTTGAAGGAGCGGTAATAAAATCACCCTCAGCCCGTTTCTGGGAAAGGGCCAGGCTGGAAGGCGAAAGAAACCTGACGCGGTGTATGCCGTGGGCAATACTGGACTGAACTGTTTCGTTGCCGTTGTAAATCGCTTTTATGAGCAGCCCGATTTTTCCCGCAACGGTGCTGTCAGGCTCAATGTAGGCTTTGATAATTTCAGTACTGGAACGGGAATAGGCCGCGTTCCGCCTGTCGATTTCATCTTCCAGAGGATCAACGGATTTTAAATCGTCACGTATTTCTTCCAGCATGAGCATCAGTTTTTTGCGGCATTCCTCGCGGCTGGCTTGATGTAACCGCATATACTTGCCCGCGCTTTCATCAAGCCATTTGTTGTCTTTTAACAGCGCCGTCACCTGTTTGAAAATGCCCTGACGGTAACGTGAAACATTGTCGGAAGTTTTCAGCCGTTTGTACGCCTTGTCCAGCACTTCGCCCATATAGAGATCGTAATGTTCGTGTAACACCGATGAAGCCAGAGATCGCACCGCTTCCGCGTTGAGGTTGTCGTAATAGCCCTTGATGCTTTGTGATAAAACCTTGAGGGAATCGATCAGCGAGCGGCACTCCTCATGGGCCTTTAGTACCGCGTGGTGTCCGTCTTTTTTTATCGTTTCGCCGCAGAGCATGGAATAAACCGTAACAACATGGCTTTCGTACTCTGTTTTAAGGCCGCCTTCAATGTCGGCAAGGGATTTCATAAACGGTTTGCCCCATGCGGTAATGTTAATAACTTTTGTAAAGTCCGCCAGGGTTTCTTCGGCAAGCCAGCCTGTATGTATGAACCGCCGTAAAAATTTGCTTGCTAAAGTCCGTTCATCAATACCGTGGCTGCTTTCAGCGTTTGGATGTTCCGGTTCTTCGGCAGCGCCGAATTCCAATTCCCGCACATCCGGTTCCGCAGGCGGCGGGCTAAGCTCAGCATCCTTCCCGGTTCCCTCATCTTCCTCTTTTAAACTGTCCCGATGAAGGACAAGATAGTTCATAAATTCCCGAACCACCAGTTCCCGCTCAAGCCCGCGCGTATTTTCCTGAAAAAGCCTGTAGTACAGCACCAAAAGAGCCGCGTAATGTTCCCGGTTCACATTCGCCAGAGGGGAAAAAAAGTTTTCAGGCAGTATTGCAAAAACACCGGAAGGCATGGTTTAACGTTAAGTAAAGGCTTGCCCTTTGTCAAGGAGAGAAAGAGCAATTCTACGCTATATTATCCTCAGGGGGCAAAAAATGATCACATTAAAAGAAGCAATTACCGATTATTTGGCATACTGCGAGTATCAAAAAAAACTGAATGCAAAGTCAATCAAAGCATATACTATTGACCTTGAGCAATTAAGGCGGCACACTTCGTCTGAAAATATACCCGTAAAGGCGGAAATTTCCGCGTATATCACACATCTCCACAAGGCTTATTCGCCACGGACAGTCAAACGTAAAATAGCGAGCATCCGCGCTTTCTTAAATTATCTTGAGTTTGAGGAAATTCTTTCGGAAAATCCGATGAAAAAAATTAAAACAAAATTTCATGTCCCACAGGTACTACCCAGAACAATTCCACTGACAATAATTGAAAATATTTTACGCGCCGCTTATCAGGAATTAAAGCTGGCACAAACCGCTTATGCGCTGAACACAGCCCTGCGGAATGTCGCAATGCTTGAGCTGTTGTTCGCCACAGGGTTGCGGGTATCGGAATTGTGTTCACTTAACACGGATTACATTGATCTGGACAATGGGAAAATTCTTATTATGGGAAAAGGAGCGAAGGAACGTGTACTGCAAATAGGAAACCAGGAAGTTCTTTCGATTCTGCGACGTTATGCCGAAAGAAATGATATGCATATATGCGATACAGGTTATTTTTTTATCAACCGGTTATCATCCCGTATTTCCGAACAGTCCGTCCGCTTTATGATAAAACGGCTCTGTGCCAAAGCTGACATCGGACAGAACATAACGCCGCATATGTTCAGGCATTCATTTGCCACATTGCTTCTTGAAGAAGACGTGGACATTCGTTATATACAGCGCATGTTGGGCCATAGTTCCATACTGACAACGCAGATTTACACGCAGGTTACTGTGGAAAAACAGCGCCAAATCCTGACCACAAAACATCCCCGGAATAAACTTGTTGTTAATAGGTGATTTTTTTGTTGACTTTTTGCGGGAATGGGGGGTATAATGGGAGTGTAGATGCAGGATAATTATTTATTATCCGGTGTAGAAAATATAGACAGGATACTCGGTGTCACTCAAATGAAAGAAATAGATAGCTTATTAAAAATATCAGAAAAACAGATCAAAGAAAAAACACAAGTTATTTATTTGTATAATAAAAAGGCTGATAATCTTAGTGATGATTATAGAGATTTTTCAGTTCTTTCTGAGTATCTTGATTTAGCAGAAATAGGAGAGATAGCTAATAGTATTATTTCTGCTGGATTTTCACTTCATGAATTCAATAACGAACTTGATTTTATCAATTATGTAATAAAAAACAAAACAGAATTTGATAAAAATAAATATATTATTGTTAATAATATTCAAACAGGAACAAAAATAGGCCGTAAATCGTTGATCCCTGCATTTTGTGATATGATTAATATTCCATATACAAATTCAAATCCCTATGTAGTGAGTTTATGTAGAAATAAATATCATTGCAATTGTATATTAGAAAATCATAATCTTCCTGTGCCGAAGACATGGTTATTAACAAGAAAAAAGAAATGGTTAAATAAAGAAACACCTCTTGATTTAAAAGTGTTGTTAAAACCGAATTGCGAGTCATCCAGTATTGGAATTGATGATACTAATATCAGTAAATTTAGCAATGATATTTTAAGTAAAGCATTTAAAATGTGCAAAGAATTCAGGCAGGATATAATAGCGCAAGAATTTATCTCTGGTTATGAAGTTGAAGTGCCATTGATTTATTTTCACCAACCGATTAGTTTGAAAACAGTAGGAATTGAAATAGACAATGAAGCTTATTTAGGTAATAAAATTCTTACAAATAGAATAAGATCAATAGATGAATATAATTTTTTTGATTTTTCAAATATCTATAATGATATTTCAAAAGTGATTAGAAAAACCGCCGAAAAAGCCGCAGAAATACTTGGGATAACAGGATTCGGCAGGATCGATTTCAGAGTTAAAACAAATGGTGATATATATATAACTGATATATCTACCAATCCCCACATTCACAAATTGTCATCATTTTATTATGCTTTTAATTCCTTAGGATATAACTATCAAGACATGATAAAATGCCTGATAGCAATAGCTTTAAAAAACTAACTCTCGCTCCAGAATTCTAACTCTCCAAATATGAATCCTTTCCCAAAATATCTCCAGCTATTATCATTTTCAGAATAAATTGCAATTGCATCATTAAACCATGATAAAGCATTTGGATATGAAATATTATCCAACATAGTTTGATATATAGCACTTGTTCGTTTAATAGTGTACCCATCATTGATGCAGTATTTTCTTGTATATTCTAACAGGTCTTTTATTATATGCAAAGCTTCTTCTCGCTGGTTCATTAAATATATTAATGAGGCATAATTTGATTGTATCAAATTATGATAAAATGATTCCAAAAACTTGTGTCGTTCAATTTTATTTTTTAACTTAGTTAATATTTCTTTTGAAGCATCTAGTTTTTCAGATAATGCAAAAAAAATAGCCAGATTTGCTTCTATCACAATTTTATCTACATCTTGCATAATTTTATTTTTTGCAAGCTCTTGCATATGATGTAACGATTGACTTAACGATAATTGATTTGAAAAATAAGAAATTAAAATGTAATTATTCATAGGCATTTGTAGACGTTGAAAATGTATATCTTTATGACGATTTGGAAGATTAATAAGTGCCAATGATTTTTGATAACCTTCTATAAAATTTCCTGTTGTTAAAGACATAGCAACATAATTTGTAAGAGACATATAATATTCCTTAATATCAAATGGATGAAGGCCATTGGTATCAAAATTCCTTGGACCAAAAAATTCTACAGATTTTTTTATAAATTGAAAAGCGGTTTTGGGAAAATGAATGGATGATGATTTCCTACGAAGAATATTTAAATCTATCAACGAATCAATGTCATAGTCTATTCTTTTTGATAATTCATACATTAACTTTTTCTCTATTCTTTTTGCTGAATCTATCATATTTGAATGAATATAAGCAACGAGAAGAGCAGAACATAGTCTTTGCCATATTTCAAATTCATAGTTAATACTGTCAATATAAGGTAATAAACAAACAATAGCTTTTCTTCTGTTTTCATTATCTAAATATTTGCTGTAAGAAATGGACATTAAATAATATTTTTCAGCCAGAAGAGAAGGGCGATTAATATCTTCAATAGATTCTAAACATATAAGGCATTTGTCATATTTTTCAAGGTCATAAAATTTATATGCTTCAATTAAATTATTTTCATAATCATGTATTCCAAGAGAATCAACTATTGAAATATATTTTTCAGTTAATATGTCTACTGATTTCCCTGTTCGTACATTTTTTATTTTTTGAAGAAGAAACATCTCTCCTGCATCTTGCAATAATCCTGCTTTTAATAGACTCTCTCCCCTCAATAAATAGTTTCCAGGATATAAAATTTTTATTGCGTCAGAATATGCACTATAATAACCAATAATATCCATTTCTGTTTTTTTTAGAAACAACTCTCGTATTATTTCATGTACAAAAATAGCTCCTTCACTTGTTGAATTGACTAAATAAAGTTTATTAGCTTGTTTAATCATCTGCCGTACTTTAATCTCATTAATATTAAGTACATACTGGATTTCACGGTATTTAAAAGAAATTCCAAATATAGAAGCATACTTCAACATTTCATCAATAGTTTTACCTTCTGCTCCGAGTGCATACAATCTTTCTTCAATAAATTGTTTTACCTTATCTTTTTCGAGGATATATGATAAATCATCTTCGTTGTGCCCATCGATAGTAATAGCCAATTCTTTTGCAAGTTGCAAGTGACCTTTGCATAATGAATAAATTGCGTCAATTAAATGTTCACTGGGCTTAAAATTTGTAATAAATATCTTAAATACAGAAGTAAATTCATCTCTGGATATTGTATTAAGGGTAATTTGTTGAGTGAAGAAAAACTCAAATAACTTTTTTGTGGAATTCATGTTATTAATATCGGATGATGGATTAATTGAAATTAAAAATTTACTTTTTGGCATAAAATCGCAGGTAACTGTATTTTTAACTAATTGATAAATAAAATTTACTGATGGTGTGTCCCAATATTGTAAATCTTCAATAATAAATAATGATTCCTTATCATCTTCCAAATATTCCAGTTTTTGTAATATATCTTTTTCCTCTTCATCAAATATACTATATTTTATATTTGTTACTTCATTTTTTAAATTAATGCTCTCTCTTGTTAATGCAGATATTAATTCTCCAACGACAGGAATGGATTTTGTTGCATCGGTTGCCAAATCGGAAGAAATATTAGGTATAGCCATCCTTAAATATTTTTTTCTCTCAGAAAATTGACTGGTGAAGAAATTTTTAAATGGATAGAAATCTCTATTCAAACTATATCTGTCTCCGTATAAAGAATAGATAAAAATATTCTTTTTTGATAAAAAATCAGCAACTAATTGGATAACAAATGTTTTTCCGGTACCGGAATCACCCTTTAACAGACAGAATCGATTGCTGGACTTACTAAACATTTCTAAAATTGTGTTAAATGCATATTCTTGATTTGAAATTAACATTTTTTATCTCCAAAAAATTAATATATTTATATCATAAATAATTACTTCTAATATAAAGTCTGTTGTTAGTTCAATAATAATGATATTTTTCATGTGTTGGACATGAAACTATTCATTTCTCAATTATCTTATCTTTAATATAAATTTTTCTCCTAATATCAAAGGCTCTACACCGGATAATAAATAATTATCCTGCATTCAACATGGACATTTACCGTGAGACGACTGATTTAATGTATATACGTTGTATAATCTGACAAAAAATGGGATTAAGTTAGTGGAAGACTAAAAACCATGACCCTATATACAACGGTAAAGACCAAATAATAAAACTCCTGAACTTCGCTCATCAAGCAGACCTCTCGACTTTGGAGCCTATTTCTACACAACCACCAACAAAGAACAGGCTATCAATTTTGCTGTTAAAATTTATACTTGTTCAATTAGGGAAGATAATACTCCAAGGGGAAACTTTATCAGTGTCTATGAAATGGACTACAAAAATGAAACAAGAACTTGATATATTGCATTTTAAATTAAATGACACTATTACTCTGTAAAGACTAAAACTTTACTCTATTTATCTCACGCAAAGGACGCAAAGTTGTTATTCGCCAGATTTTCGTTGAACAAGATGAATCTTGAATTATTACGATAATCCTGCGTACAACAACCCTTTCTTCCTCTTTGCGTTCTTTGCGTGAAAAATTTAGGAATAATATTTTGTAAAGTTTTAGATTTTATAAAATATTAGAGTAGGAAGAAGGGGTCGGATTTTTATCCACTTCCTTCTTCCTACGCGCCTCTGCGAGATGTCTTCTTCCATTGCTCACTGCTAACTGCTCATTGTTCCCTTTTATCCGGCGGAATCCTTGTTCCAAGCGCGATAAGCACAAGCGTAAGTCCGGCGAGCAGCAACAGCAGGGGCCACCAGTGACGGATGAACTGCGAGAGGGAAAAGCCCACCAGATCAAGCGAAAATACCAACAGTACGGAGCCAAGGGCGATAAAGGCGACGGAAAGCACGATGTAATTGGCCTTGAGCTTGCCGTAACGGTGCCAGCCGGCGGGCAGAAAGGCAATGCCGGTAAAAACCGGGATAAGGGGCCACGCCTTGTAAAAATTTATCGGGATAATATGCATGGCATCCAGGAAAAGAAACAGCCCCGCCTGAAAGAACAGCGCGGAATAAAACAGGAACGATGAATGGCTGTTAAACCTAATGGAGAAAAAAACACAGCAAATACCAATCAATATCAGCAGGAAAGAGGCTAATATCAGGGTCTGGGAAATCTCCATGAGCGAGCCGATAAGAAAAGCGGCTCCAAAAAGCATGAACAAAAAGCCGATAATAAACACAAATATTACGGCCGATTTACGGTTTTTTAATAATCGCATATTATATTGTTACCACAAAATATGGTATAATTTCAAGGTTGCTATGGGAATGAAAAACAAGAATTTAATTACCGTAAAGTCGCCCCTGCCCCTGGTTTTGATCCTGGTTGTGCTTGCGGGGCTTTTAGGGACAGTATGCGGAAAAAAGCTGTCCGGTTCGTCTCATGTCTATATCGATCCGTATTACATTATCGGCTCCCGCGAAAACAGGGAGCAGCTACGGGATTTGTTCACGCTTCTCAACGCCCCTGACAACGACGCAGAGAAAACCTTCGCGGTGGTAAGGGAGATAGCCAATAATTTTGCCAAAAACAGGGAATACTCAAGGCTTATCCATTTCCTCAGCGGGCGGACAATAGCATATCCCGATGATCCGTACAACAGCTATTACCTTTTGATGATTGCGTATGCCTATATGCAGCAGGATTCCCTGCCGATAGCGGCGCGTTACTTCGATTTGATTGTCAAAAATTATCCTGATCTTACAATTAACGGGGAATCGATACATCTTGCCTGTCTTAACCAGCTTATTGACCTGTCAGATAACCAGGAACAGCGGATTTGGTACTATCAGGAATTGATCTCCCGCTTTTCTCCCAAGATAGACCTGGGGATAGCGTGGTTCATGCTGGGGCAGACGTATGAGCGTATAGGCGACTGGAACAGCGCGATACAGGCCTATTCGCATTATCTGCGTTATGCCGGATCTATAATACCGGGTTTCCCCAACGCCTATGATTATGCCAGACAGCAGGTGGATTTCAATAATTCTCACAAAGACTGGACCTACGGGAGCCTTCCCGCCCTGCTTGCCGCTGTTCAATCCGCTCTGGACGATGCCAGCGCCTACCGGCTCAGGCGTATCCAGGCAAAGGTAAACTTTTTCACCCGTTCCTGGGGCCAGATAGAGACCGACGATCCCCAAATAGCGGATTTCAGCCTGTCCGATTTTATGCAGGGCAACCGCATCCGTTACGCGGACAGGCTTGACGCTTCTTCCAATTCGACAGAAGCCTTCCTTAAAACATGGGGCTGGTCGCAGTACATTTCCACCTGGTATCTCTATTTCAGAAAAATATATTTCCCCTCAGACCCGGAAATACACGGCCGGTGGGAATGGGCGGGGATTTATTACGGAGAGAAGTTTTAAGAATTAGGAATTAGGAGTTAGGAATGAGGAATAGGGAAAGAGGCGACCGGTATGCGGGATTGCTCTTGCTCTTTATTTCGTGGTAAAAATTCATTCATGCGTTTGTCCTGCTTCTGTCGCCTTTGGCGATTTTTATTACTCTGTTTTTTCTACAAAAAACCGCTGGACAGCGAATGACGAAAACCCTTCGCTTTTAAGCAGGTATTTCAGGGTGCGGGCGTCATTGTGTTGCAGTTTTTCAACATAGCGTTTCAGAAGCAGAAACTCGGCTTCATCGTCAAGCGCCTCTTTCAAAGCTGAGCTGGTGTCATCACGGTCAATGCCCCTGGAACTTAACGCGATGAGCAGCCGCCGGGGGCTGGTTCTTTGACGGCTAAGACGCGCGTCCAGCCAAAGGCGGGCGTAACGCCGGTCGTCCAGCAATGCAGATTCGCAAAGCTGCGAAACCACGCTGCGGGCGCAGGCCGTGTCGTGGCCCCGTTTTTCCAGTTTACGGGTAAGGCCCAGACAAGTCTGTTCGGCGCGGGCAATAAGACGCAGCGCCGCTTTTTCCGCCCGCAGGCAGGCGGAGGCGAAACGCAGGCTTTCTTCCTCAGCTTCGCTTATCTCAACGCCTTCGGCGGCGTTAAAAACAAGAGGCAGGTAGCAGGTTTTGAATGAGAATATAGAACCGTCTGAAAGCTCGACACGCCGCAAGCTTTCATCGGATTCTGATTTTATCGAAATGATTCTGATTTTTCTAGCGTTTGGAGAACTGGAAGCGCCTGCGCGCGCCGCGACGGCCGAATTTCTTTCGCTCAACCATGCGCGAATCGCGGGTAAGGTATCCGTTGCTCCTAAGGCTTGTATAATTCGCCTGATCAACCTTGACCAGGGCGCGGGCAAGACCGTGGCGGCAGGCTCCAGCCTGGCCGTTGTTTCCGCCTCCGTACACATTTATCAAAATATCAAATTTGTTTTCGCTGTCTGTTACAACTAACGGCTGACGAACAATAAGGCAATGCTCGCCCTGGGGGAAATATTGGGCAAGTTCTTTGCCATTCACCGAGATTTTTCCGCTCCCGGACCTGACATACACCCGCGCTACAGAAGTTTTTCTTCTGCCAGTGCCTATACCTAGATTCTTGACCACGTTCTCTCCTATAAATCAATCGCCGTTGGGTTTTGGGCTGCATGGGGATGCGCTGCCCCGGCGTATATTTTCGCGTTCCTTGCCAGTTTCCTGCCAAGCGGCCCTTTCGGGAGCATTCCTTTTATGGCGTTTTCCAGGGGCTGGGTGGGATGCCTGACGATTAGTTTCTCAAAGTTGATGGCTTTTAACCCGCCCACATAGCCTGAATGCCGGTAATACATTTTTTGATGGGCTTTCCTGCCGGTCACATTGATTTTATCGGCATTGATAACCACAACATAATCCCCCATCTCCTGATGGGGCGCGAAAATAGCCTTGTTCTTACCCCGGACTATGGACGCGACTTTCGCCGCAACCCTGCCCATTACCTTGCCCTCAGCGTCAATCACAAACCATTTCCGCTCCACTGACGCAGGCTTTACAAACACTGTCTTCATTTTGTTAATATGCCCCAAAAATACAAAAAGAGTCAAGTAGGCAACAGAAGAAATTAGGAATTAGGAGTGAGGAATTAGGAATAAGGACGGCTAGAGGGCACCGCGTTAAGCGGTGGGCGTATGAGGAATTGAGTATTGAAACTAAAAGTAAAAGCGGCTAGAATAGGGTATACGGAGGGTAGGCCAGTGGTTAAGCCGCCAGTTTTGGGAACTGGCTGTCGGGGGTTCGACTCCCCCCTCTCCGAATATGGGCAAGAAAAAGGAGATGTTTCTATGACCAAAACAATACAGCAGCGTTCATCGGCTTCATTAAACGAAACCGTCGAGAACTTGACCGTAGATAAACCTAAAACAGAAGACAACGTTGATCTTCTGCTTCAGGTATTGGACAGCTTAAATACGCTCTACGAAAGATTAAACAGGCTTAATTATGTAATCCAAAGAAAAAATATAGAACTAAACATTCTGAGCGATAAAGAAGAAACTAAGTAAAGCGCGTTAAATAAAAACGGAACCTGCCGTCCGAAGGTGATTCCTCCGGAAAGCAAGTCCCGTTATTTTTTTGGCGGAACCGCAGGTTTGCGGCTCCCTGTTTCATTCAGCCTTAAAGCCCAAAAGCGTCCATTATTCTATCTGCCGTAGCACTGATGGTCCTTTCATTAAGATACGAAGGATCATTGATCTTTGCCCGAAGCGCAAAAATCTCAGCGTCGCTCAGTTCGGGAGCTGATTTTATCAGCTCGACAACCTGGTACAGTTCCGCCTTCTCTTTTGCTTCGGGAGAAAGATGGATAGTATCTTCTCCCCCCCCCCTTAACGGCTCGCTCTTTCCGGGTGCCTTACCCGGCTGAATGGGGTCCAATGGACCAATTCTTTCGACCATCATAATTAACCTTCCTAGTTTAATTATCGTCAGCTATACCCATTAAGTTTACATGTTATTTTAAAATATTGCCAGTAATAAATCCAGTAATAAACACCGAAAATTCGCCAATTATCTCTTCTCTGGCCTTTAGAGCGGCAAGGACTTCCTCCGCAGTCCCCCGGATATACTCTTCATGGACTTTTGTCATTTCCCTGCCTATACAAATATAACGCGAAGAATCGATTTCTGCAATGTTTTCCAGGAGTTTTACTATCCTGAAAGGGGACTCGTACAGCACGATTCCGGCCTTCATTGCGAGCAATTCCCGCAGCCTGGAACGCCGCCTGCCCTGTTTCGGGGAAAGAAACCCTTCAAAAACGACGGTTTTGTCCGTTCCGCCGGAAACGCTGAGAAGCGCGGCAAAGGCGGACGCCCCTGGAACGGGGATAACTTCGTGACCTGCTGCGGCGGCCATGCGTGCCAGCACCGCGCCGGGGTCGCTCAGGGCAGGGGTTCCGGCGTCGCTGGCATAAGCCACTGTTTGCCCTTCGTCAAGCGCGGCGATTACCTTTTTTGCGGCAAATTCCTCGTTTTGGGAGCGGCATGAGAGCATTTTCACCCGTATCCCCAGGTGGGTCAGGAGTTTCAGCGTTCGCCGCGTGTCCTCGCAGGCCACAAGATCCGCTGTTTTAAAAATTTCCACGGCCCGGAAACTAATATCCCCAAGATTGCCTATCGGAGTGCCGATAATATATAGTGTCGCCACAAAGAAGAGTATAACGGTTATGGATTCAAATTTAAAGTTACTGGTATATGTTATCATCGGTCTCTTGCTGCTCTGGTTCACTTCCTCTTTCTATTTTAAGGTTTTTAAGAAGAAGAAGCCGGACGACGAAGAGATGCCCTGGGAACCGGAACCGGCGCCTCCTGAAGACAAACCTGTCTCCGGCGCGAAACCTCCGCCGAAACAGTACAAGGAAACGTCATCCTCAGGCGGCCTGATGACTTGCCCGGTCTGTTCGTCAAAGCTGGATAACAGCGACATGGTAAAAACCCAGGCCTTCCCCCCCCTGACGCCGGATGACAATAACAGGCTGATGCACATTTTCGGCTGCTATTACTGCATGGACGGGAGGAGGGACAGATGGTGCCCTGTATGCGGTAAAGCACTCAGCCTGAAAGATTTCCTGATAGCGCGTATGTTCGAGCGCTCACTGCGGCGTTCCCACGTCCACGTCCTCGGCTGCACCCTATGCAGGCCGCTCAAAACAATGTAACAGTACAAAAGAGCAAATAGCAAATAGCAGGTAGCAAAGTTAAGAAAATACGCTTTGCCTCTTCCTTTGCTCTTTGCTATTTACTCTTTGCTATTTGCTCCCTGTTCTTTTTTCGCTTCTGCGCGGTCTTTTATGTCGGCAATTCCGATAAACACCGCGATAATGCCGATAAGCACGGCTATGACCGGAAGCGCGCCGCGCAGAAATACCAGCACGTCCTTCCACCAGCCAAGCCCAAAACCGGCAATATCAGGCGACAGAGCCGCGAAAGCCGCTGCCACAAGAATTACTATGCCAATAATCAATGATTTCATGGATTCCTCCGTTCAGTTAGTTGTTCGTCAACGCCTGATTACAATTAATTAATTATTATTGCCTTATTATTTGATAAAATGCAAGCGGCTTATTGTTGATATGTAAAATATAAGGTATAGTTTTGGAATATGGCGAAATATTTATCTGCCGTGCTGCTTGCGGTTCTGCTTGTCTCATGCGATATGCTTCAGGAATTCGTTGCCCTGGAGTCGGATCAGTTTTGGGCCATAGATTTTACAAAGAACGCTGACAGTTACTATAAGGTCACGGCGGAACTTCTGGCGGAAGGAAAACATTGCGTTATCTGGGTTGAAAAGGGTGCCGGGGTTACCAGGGCAACAGCGGAAAAATTTGCCGCCGAGTACGACAATAACATCCGCCCAAAAATTGCGGGCGCGTTTGGCATGACAAATATAACTAAAGAAAGTACTGCCGGCGGCGCGGCTTCCGAATATCATTTTGATGACATTCTGGATTATGCCAACTGGCTTGCGGGCCAAACAAACAGAAAACTTACAGTGCTGCTGCTGGATATTAAAGACGGCTTTAAAAACCCGGAAAAGGATTCCTATACCGCCGGGTATTTTTACAGCGGCAATTTTGGCCCGAGGGATTCGGGAAACTCAAACGGCCTGGACATGATCTATGTGGACACCTATCCCGGCCTGAAACTGGCGGAGGCTGAGACTTACGCGACTTTCGCGCATGAGCTTCAGCATCTGATCAACTACGCTACAACCACGCTGAAACGCGCCCGCCAAATGGATACCTGGATTGATGAAGGGCTTTCCTCTCAGGCGGAACATATCTACTTTGGAAAGAACCGCGAAAGTAAATGCAAATGGTTCATTGAGGATAAACACGGAACCATTGCGAAAGGCAATAATTTTTTCGTATGGGATAACCACCCTGAAGTATCCATGGCCATCCTTGACGAATACGCTACCGTATACATGTTTTTCCGCTGGCTGTATTTGCAGGCGGAAGACAAAGGGCTTCAATCCGACATCTTTCTTGATATTGTAACATCAGATTTATCCGATTACAGGGTAATAACCAATGTGGCAAAGAATATCAATCCCGCGTGGGCTGACTGGGATACTCTGCTCCGAAGCTGGCTTGCCGCCAATTATTATCCTAAAAACACCGTTTATGGGTATAAACGCGACAGTTATTTTCAGAATAATATCAAGGTAAAACCTCTTACGAATATAACGAGTATTTCATTGTATCCCGGCGAAGGCGTGTACAGTAATATCAACAGCGCTTTTACGCCTCCGGCAACAGGGACATATATCCGCTACGCCGGGCTTAGTATCGGCAATTCTTCCGGTATTACGACACTGGCGCCGTTTAGCTCGAATGTTTTGCTTACTTTCAATGCCAATACCAACAATAGCAAATCAGCAGGGCCGGAAACAGGTTCCCTTACCGGCGTTTCTGCCGGCGTTTCTCTTCCTCCTGATGCCCAAATGTCAATTGAGATCATAAAAACAGACCCGCATACCGGCCCCTATCTCATAGACGCCAGGGACATTTCGGGAATACTTGGAAGGAACAAGTGAAAAAATTTGTACCGTTTTTTTTATTTTTTTTGTTTGCCGCCGGGAATCTTTTGCCGCTGGGTAACAAAGAAAAAGACCGGGCAAAACCGCAACGCGATTCATTGCGGAAGGTAGAGGTGAGCGGCAGAGTCCGCCTGGTGGGGAACAGCCCCATGACATCTCTGGTAATAACCGGGGAAGACCGCGAGTGGTACGTTGAATCTGCGGAAAAAGAAAAACTCATGCGCCTGCAACAGCAGAACGTTACTGTAACGGCGAATGAATATTACGAAGACCGTGTTTTTGCCAACGGCACTTCCGACGGAAGGTACTATTTTCTGAAGGATATTACCGTTATTGATCCAAAACCATAAAGTGGTATTATGTAGACGCCTGGGAGGAGTATATGGCAAAAGATTCAAAATCGAAAGGTGAGGGAAAAAAACAAAAACTTGAGGACAAACTTTTTTTCAATCTGAAAAACTGCTGGGAAGGCGTTGACTCAAAGACGGAAAAAGAGATTGAAGAGTTTGCTTCGTCATATAAACAATTTCTGGACAGGGGAAAAACCGAGCGCGAGTGCGTCGATTTGGCTGTCGAAATGCTGGAAAAAAACGGCTTTGTAAATATTCAAAATTTTAAAGACAAACAGTTCAGAAGCGGAATGAAGGTTTATCAGAATGTCCGGGGCAAGTCCGTTTTGGCGGCGATTGTCGGCAAGAAGCCCGCTGTCGAAGGCTGCAATATTCTTGGCGCTCATATTGACTCTCCGCGCCTTGACCTTAAACAAAACCCGCTTTACGAAGACAGCGATTTCGCCCTGCTGGACACTCACTACTACGGCGGGATTAAAAAGTACCAGTGGACGGCTATCCCGCTTGCGATGCACGGCGTGTTTGTAAACGAGGACGGAAAAAAGACGGCGATTAGAATCGGCGAGGAACCGGGCGACCCGCTGTTTACGATTACCGATCTTCTGCCTCATCTTGCAAGGGAGCAGATGGAGAAAAAAGCGTCGGAATTTATGGAAGCGGAAAATCTCGACGTTCTTTTCGGCTCCCGTCCCTATAAGGACAAGGACACGAAAGAAAAAGTTAAACTCGGCGTTTTGTCCCTGCTTAACGCGAAATACGGCATAACGGAAAAAGATTTTGCCAGCGCGGAAATTGAATTTGTCCCCGCCTTTAAAGCCGCTGACATCGGTTTTGACCGCAGCATGATCGGCGCCTACGGTCACGACGACCGCTGCTGTTCCTTTCCCGCCCTTAAAGCCCTTATCGCTCTCGCGCACGAAAAAAACCCGCCGGAAAAAACCGTTATCTGCTATCTGTCCGACAAGGAGGAAATCGGTTCCGCCGGAAACACGGGCGCGCGATCTTACAATTTTGAAAATTTTATCGCTTTGTTATGCGAAAACGAAGCGGATTTGCGGCTTTGTTTCCAACGCTGCAGCATGTTGTCCGCCGATGTCAACGCGGCCTTTGACCCTACCTACGCCGGAGTTTTCGACAAAAAGAACTCTTCCTTTATGGGAAAGGGATTAGTGCTGACAAAATACACCGGAAGCGGCGGCAAGTTCGGGGCAAGCGACGCTAACGCGGAATTTTGCGCCAAAGTGCAGGCCATTATGAACAAGAACAAAGTCCAGTGGCAGTTCGGCGCGTTGGGCAAAGTAGACAAAGGCGGCGGCGGGACAATCGCCCTTTACGCCGCCAATTTGGGAATGGACGTTCTTGACTGCGGCGTACCCGTTCTGTCCATGCACTCGCCGTTTGAGGTAATAAGCAAGATTGATCTTTATACGACATACAGGGGATATATTGCGTTTTTGAATAACGCATAGGGAATGCCGCTGTGTTGTGCGAAGGCGCGGAGAAATTAGGAATTAGGAGTGAGGAATTAGGAATAAAGAATTCCTCACGCAGAGGACACGGAGGGGAAGAGAAGAAGATAGTAATTGAGAAAACCGCTTTTTCCTCTTCTTCCTCCGTGTTCTCCGAGGTTTTTATTCTTCCTCTTCCTTATTAACCTCTCCCGTAAGTCCGTTACCGTCCTGCGAAGCGCTCCGCCGCGTATTCACGGTAACCCCAGTCCGAGGATGGATTCTTCCGTAAAATATTTACCTGACGCGCCATTTCAGAAGCAGGAATGGAACTGAGATCGTCCGCCAGGGCCGCTATTTCCTCGTCCGAGAGAGAACTTGCCGTTTCCGTTAAAAAAGCCCGTTCCTTTTCGGGCAGGGAACGCAGCGCCTCAAGCAAAAAAATACGGTCGGCTTGCGGCAGCGCACATAACGCGCGTACTGTCTTTGCCACGGAAGCAAGCTGCTGTTCAGGCACGGAGTTTATCTGTTCCTGCGCGGATGCCCGTTCCGTTTCGGGCAGGGAGGCTATTAACGCCGTTAAAAATGCCATATCGTCTTCATAAACGCCCCTGAAATTGAAGGACCCCTGGGTCAAAGCCGCCTGAACTAGCCATGTTAGGAGATCAAGGCCTAAGCATGGAAGAAAACAAATAAAACCTATGAATTGTAAAAAGCTATTGTCACTTTCCATAAGTCCTATAGACCATCTTGTAAAACAACTGGTAAACATACCGGCAAGCATAATTAGAATCAGAATCATCGCGATTTTTCCCGCTATCTTTTTCATTTTAAGCCTCCTTAGGTTTCCCTTCCTCTCCCGCAAAGCAGACTATACCACATAAAATTTTATCCCCCCGGCCCCTATTTGCATATATGCCGAAAGGCATATTTTGCAAAAAAGCGTGAGACTCCCTATGCCGAAAGGTATATTTTATTATTTTATTCTCTTGTAGTCTTTTATCTCCTGCCGCAGCCGCGCCGTGAGTTCCGTTTTCGGAACCCTGATCTGTTCCATGGAATCCCTGAACCTCAGGGTGACAGTGCCGTCTTCTTTGGACTGGTAGTCAACGGTTACGCAGAAGGGCGTGCCCGCCTCGTCCTGACGGCGGTAGCGGCGGCCAATGGCCCCGGCCTGATCATAATCGGTCGCAAAATCTTCTTTTAATTCGCGGCGTATGTCCTGGGCAAGTTCCGCAAGGCCGTCTTTTTTCATCAGGGGCAGCACCGCGACAGTGACAGGGGCAAGGTTCGGATGGAAGCGAAGCACGGTCCGCCAGTCATCATCGTTGCCTTTGTCGGCTACCTGCTCCTCGTCGTAGGCGTCGCAGAGTATCATCAGCACGTTCCGGGTAAGTCCCGCCGAAGTTTCGATGATAAAGGGGATGTAGCGTTCGTTGTTGTTGTCCTGGTCTATATACTGCATATCCTTGCCGGAGAACTGGGTGTGGCGGTTAAGGTCGTAATTGGTGCGGTTATGCACGCCTTCCAGTTCCCTCCAGCCCATTGGAAAGAGGTATTGGACATCGTAGGCGTCCTTGGCGTAATGGGCAAGTTCGTCCTTGTCGTGCTGGTGCCAGCGGAGATGATCCATTTTGACCCCCAGCTTCTCGTAATACGCCCAGCGGCGTTTTCTCCATTCGTTGAACCATTCGTCGTCGCTGCCCGGCTTTACAAAGAACTGCATTTCCATCTGCTCAAATTCGCAGGTGCGGAAAATGAAGTTCTTGGTGACAATCTCGTTGCGGAACGCCTTGCCTATCTGGGCAATGCCGAAAGGTATCTTCATCCGGTTTGACTGGATGATATTTTTATAGTTGACGTATATCCCCTGGGCGGTTTCGGGCCGCAGGTAGATGATACTGGCAGTGTCCTCCGCCGGGCCGATATGGGTTTTGAACATCAGGTTGAACTTGCGGGTGTCGGTCAGTTCGCCGCCGCATTCGGGGCATTTCTTTGCCGCCAGGTTTTCTTCCGGTATCATGTCGGCGCGGAAGCGGGCTTTGCATTTTTTGCAGTCTACCAGCGGATCGGTGAAATTTTCCACATGACCTGACGCTTCCCATGTGCGGGGGTGCATCAGAATCGCCGCGTCAAGCCCCACGATGTCGTCATTGAGCTGGGTCATTTCTTTCCACCAGGCTCCCGCGATACGGTTCTTCAGTTCTATGCCCAAAGGCCCGTAATCCCACGCCCCGTTCTGGCCTCCGTAGATCTCCGAAGACTGAAACACAAAACCGCGCCGCTTCGCCAGCGAGGTGATTTTTTCCATTGTCGCTTTACCCTGGTACTCGTTTAATTGTTCTGCCATAGAACATAGTATACAGAAACAATGAGCAATGAGCAATTAGTAATGAGCAAAGGGGGGAGGAAGAATTAGGAATTAGGAATTAGGAGTGAGGAATGAGGAATAGAAGAAGTGAAAAATGAGCAGTTAGCGGTGTTAAGTATAGTACGTTTCGCCTCTTTCACTGCTCCCTGCTCACTTCTAACTGCTCACTGTTTTTGCTACGCTAGGCTTTTTGGGTAACAGGCACGTGGCGCGACCCCATTTACGGCATTTTTAGGCAAAATAGGCTGATTTATTCTTTTTTCCTGCCTGAGACCGTTGCGCTACCCTTGATAACAGCCAATTCTTCTATTTTTACGTCAAAGGTGATATTGGCGGCGTTAAAGACGTTTTTGACCGCCTCAACATACTGTTTTAGGGCTTCCTCATGTAATTGAGTTACCGAAAATAAATCAGAACTGTCAAAATCAAGGGCTGTAGCGATTTTTTCTAGCATTTCAGATGAGGGGAATTTGTTTTGTTGCTCTATTTGACCTATATATTGGGTTGATGTCCCTACTTTTTCCGCCAGTTTAGCCTGCGAAATTCCTAAAACCTCACGTCTTCTTTTAATATTATTGGCTAATAAGGTTCTCAGGTTTGTCATGGAATAATATAAAACTATTTGATTATAATGTATTGACAAGTTTCTTTTAGTTATGGTAAGTTTCTTACAGTTTCATATTTTTGCCGTTTAAGGAGTACCAAAAATGCCGATTTTCGGCTTTTTGATAAACCTGTCTGTATGGGCAGGAAATTTTAATTGGGACTTGAATAAGGCAAGTCATAAGGAGTTTTTATGAAAAAGAGGAATGGATTTCTTCTGGGATTGCTGGTAGTTCTGCTAGCAATGGGGCTTGTTTTGGCTGGTTGCGGTGATGGCGATTCGGGGGACAACAGTGGCGGTCAAAACAGCGGCGGTAATAATCAGAGTGGTAATATTGGCTTAATTGCTAAATGGTATCCCAGTCAAAATGATGCAAATAGTGAATCTTATCCTTATGAAGCATCATTTGAGTTTAAGGCAAATGGAGAGTTTTATTACTGGGGTAATGGTGGTTTAACTTATACGGCAACAAGTAATACAATTTCAATAATGTATATGGGCTCGATAGCAGGATCTGCTTCCTATTTTATTAGCGGAACAAAATTAACACTCTCCAATGTTATAGGAGGAGGAGACGGAATTATTGAGGCAGGTGATTATTACAAAAGAATCACTAACATCGGAGGAAATAACCCTGGAGGCGGACACACGCACTTATACGGTTCGTGGCAGTCAAACGCAACACAGCATTGGAAAGTCTGCATTGTCTCTGGTTGTACCAATCCGCCATCTGAATCGGAACGAGGAAACCACTCTGGGAATCCTTGCGTAACTTGTGGATATAGCAATATACCACAGATTAAAACTCCACCAAAAGCATCATATATCTATGCTACAGGAAATGTTGCCTGGATAAATTTATCATGGTCTTTTCCGGAATCAGTAGAAAATGTTATAATTGAAGTATGGAGTCCATCTTCAAGATCATGGAAAATAGATACAACTTTACCGGGTTCAGCTACTGTATACGATTTTAGATATAAAGGTGGTGGAGTTGATTACGTTGTTAGCGGTACTAATGGTCCACAAGGTATATCAGCTGAAAATTTCTGTGTTTTTCTAAGAATAAGGGGCAGAAATGGAACTGAATTAGGACCAAGAAAAGCAATGATGTGGGATACTTTATATAGTGTCTGTCTATAAAGTCATTAATTGCAATATAGCGCCTGTCATTACGCGAAGGTTATATCCAATGACACTCCAAAAGACTTTTTGTCCATAATGTGCAATACCTTTCCAAGTGCACCGGC
>Ga0268262_10001237_pt1 | contig 32024 bp, 22 predicted proteins | sample TergutNc150P3_FD_190354 | JGI IMG/M metagenome (GOLD analysis project Ga0268262, IMG submission 190354) | Nasutitermes corniger P3 segment gut microbial community from laboratory colony in Florida, USA - Nc150 P3 (SPAdes) (version 2) | ecosystem: Host-associated > Arthropoda: Insects >... | reverse complement strand
ATAGATAAATCGGGGGCTAAACCCCCGATTTTCAGTCAAAATCAAAAGAAAAAAGCCTTTTTTTGGTGACTTTGACTTTGACTGAAAATGCGGGGTTTAGCCCCGCATTTATCTATGTAGGGGCGCGATTAATCGCGCCACTACGTCTGAAAAAGAATTTAAAGATTTTAAAGGTTTAGGGTTTAGCCCCGCATTTATCTATGAAGCCGAAGGCTTCGTCTTAAAAAGAACTTGTTTATCTCGGCGAAGCCAATTTGATTGTCAAATTTTCCCCAGCGCCGACGTCGTTACCCAGCCGCTCGCCCCGTTTGACAAACTTACGAGGCTCCACTCGCCCACCGTTTTTCTGATTTGCAGTTTTGTACCCTCGTGCGCGGTGAACAGCGTCTGGTCGCCGGACGGCTGGTTTTTCGCGTCTATGGACGCAGATAGTATTATCGCGTATTGCTTGCTCTCCATTGCGTAAATTTTGTAGACGGCGGACGTCCCCACTACAATTATAAGCAACGCGCAAAGCGCCGCTCCGTAGGCCAACCACAAACGCGCCAGGCCGCGCTTAAAGAGCATGGCGGAGGCAATGACAGCCAATAAGAACAACAAGCCGCACACTGCTATAAGCTGTATATTCAACGGTAACAGCGTGTGTATGCCGTAGAACACCGACGTGAGAAAATCCGATTCTCTAGCGTCGCCGCTTGCCTGCCTGTCAACTATTATAGACGTGATGAAGTTGATGTTGGCCTCTATGTCCGGGTCGTTTGGAGAGAGTACCGCCGCCTTCTCGTAGTATAAGCGCGCCATGCCGGGCTTCATCAGTCGGTGGTAGCAATTTCCCATGTTGTAATACACGGCGACGTTCTTCACTCCGGCGTCGACTATCTTAGCGTAAACGGCCAAAGCGCTGTCGTAGGCGCTCGCCTCGTAAAGAGTGTTTGCCTTTTGGAACCACTCGTTGCAGAGCGCCGCGTCGGTGGCGGCGCTTACCGCTGCCGGCGCTGTCAATACCGCCGCGCCGACCGCCAGCATCATCAACACGGACGGTATTGTTGTTGACGCCTGCGTAGCGGAGTGCGCCGCGCCTTTTGTCTTCTGCGCAACCTTCTCCATACTGCCCAAGAACGACACCGTCTGCTTGATGATCTCCCCGCGGCTCTGAGCGTTGAACGTCTTGCCGCCGAACCGGTACTCGTCTATGCCCTCTATAAGCGCGGTAAGGCCGTTGACCGTCTGTTCGTCTATCTTGCGCGAAAGCAATTCATCCTTCAATTCCTCAAGCGTCCGTCCGGTCGCGGGGAAAGCGAACTTGCGGGAAATGTATTTCTCTATGACTATCGCGGCCTTGCCCAAAAACTCGCCGTCCGCGGCGGTTTTGCCGGCCTTGTTCAACTCCTTGATCGCGTTGCCAAGCGCCTTTTGACGGATAGCCTTTACTTGAAGTTCCGCGCCCTTCTTCGACTGCGCCTTGTAGATAAGCGCGAATATGAACAGCAAGAACGGCGCAGGGAAAAGCAGATACCAATACGGCGCGCGGTACGGGCGCTCCTCTTGGTTCGCGATCTTAGACGGCGTCTTTATGTAGCGGATGTCGCTGCCCACCTGACGTATCTCCTCCTGCGTAAGGTAGCGTGTCTGCTCCTTGGCGACGCCCTTGCCCTTGGTAACCGATACGCGCAGCGTGTCGGAGCGGGCGGTCTTGTAGGTTCCGCTCTCCGGATCCAAGTAGTGGTACGCTATAGGCCCGATATTCAACGCCCCCTCCTGCTTTGGGATAATGAGGTAGCGGTAGGTTTTCCGCGTTGAAAATCCGTTCGCGCCGGTGTCGACGACAGTCTGACGCTCCGGGGTGAAGATGTCGCAATTCGCAAGCTCCGGCAAAACCGGATCGCCCATATTTGATGCGCGAGTGTTGCCTTTAAGCGTTATCTTGACGGTAAGCGCCTCTCCGGCGGCGACCGACTGCGGTTCCACCGACGCCGACAGGTTGAACTTACCCACAGAGCCGCCGAAATTCTCAGGCGCTCCGGCGGGACGCGGCTTCACCGTCACGCTGAACGGCGCGGAACGCGCCCTCTGCTGAACCGCCTGACGCCCGCCGAAAAAGTCCATGTCGAAAAAGTCCTGGAAAAACGGGTTGATCTGCCGGCTGCGCGACTGCACTATCTCATCGTAGTCGAAATTTATCGCCCCTATCTGGTACTCCCCCGCCGTCAAACCGAAAACCGCGAAGTTGAGCGTGAACGTGTTGTACAGCTCGCCGCCTATACGCTCCTGACCCTGCGTGACTTGATTGGTGAATAAGCGGTTGAGCGACAAACCGACGCTGAAGGCCTTCTCAATCTGTTCGACAGCGCCGGTGTAACCGCGCTGCGTCTGTATCGGCGTTCCAGTCCTCTGCGCAACCTTGAGCGTAAGCACAGACTGCTCGCCCACGTAGAGCGTCCTCTTTGGCATACTGAGTGTGACCTTTATATCGGAATTGCGGGCGGCAGCCGCGTCGGCGGCGCCGCCGCCACTTCCGCCTCCGCTACCGCTGACACCGCCCCCTCCCCCCCCGCCGCCTACGCCTCCGCCGGCGCCGACATTGAAGTGCAGGGGTCTGGTGCTGTAGTCGCTTCCGTCAATAACCACGGTCAGCGCCGGAAATGTGAATGAGCCGTCCGTCTTGGAGGAGATAGAATAAATGTATCTATACGTGATCTCACGCTTCTGCTCGATCTTGCCGTTTATCATCTGTATACTGTGCGATTGCGACGAGCCGGTGTTGACGTTCAAGACGTCGAACGCGTCGTTTGACCCCGCTGAGGGGACGCCGGATAGCGGGGTGGGAGTGACAAGCACGGCGATTACGACGGCCCTCTCGCCGTTGCGGGCGTTGGCGCGGTCGGCGGTGGCCGTGAAAGAGACTTGCGCGGCAACCTTAAACGCTACCGCGACGGTAAACAGTATCAACAATATTGTCGTATTATTCGCAATCCGTTTCATTTCTATCACCAATCCTTCTCAGGCTGCCTGATTCTCGCCCTCTGAAACTTTGGTTTGTTCAGAGTGTCCATATCGTCCGCGTACTGCTCTATAAGCCTTTGGGCATCCTCTTTTCTCTGATCACTCTCTTTTTTGTCAGGCTGTTGCTGCTGTTGATTATCCTTGTCTTGTTGATCCTCATTGTTCTGATCTTGTTGATCCTTGTTATCCGATTGATCTTTATTCTCCTGATCCTTCTTATCGTCCTGCTGTTTATCTTTTTGCTGCTGATCCTGATTATCCTGTTGCCGGTTTTGATCTTTATTCTCGTCCTGATTCTTATCCTGTTGATTTTTCAGCAAATCTATCTTTTGGTGCGCCAATTGCAAATTCCACTTCGCGTCCATGTCGTTGGGGCGCAGTTTCAGCGTGTTTATATAACTTTCCAACGCTCCGGAGTACTTTTTTCTGGCCGACTCGGCGTTGCCGGACGATTCCAACTTCTCGGCTTGCTTGTACTGGATGTTGCCTAAATTGTAGTGCGCGTCGGCTTGCGCTTTTTTGCCCAGCTGCGACGACACCGCGTCACGGTACGACTTCTCCGCCTCGTCAAACTCGCCCAACCTGTAGTGCGTAGACCCCTTATTCATCTTCAGTTTAGCGTTTGATGGGTCGAGCAGCAACGCGTCGTCGTAGAGTTTAAGCGCCTCATCGTACTGACCTTTGGAATAAAGTTTATTCGCCTTACGATTCTTAGCGCCCACCTCGTCGGCGTTGACGGACGAGAGTACGGCGATAATAATCAATATTGTATAGATAATTTTGGTTTTCATTCAAACCTCCCCTTCCAGGCGGCTTTTTTCCTCGCCCGTTCGGAGATGAAGAACTCTATCAGTATGAATATTATCGCTATCAATAAAAATATCTGGTACTGCTCCTCGTGGATCACCGCTTTGGTCATCCCGAAGTCGCTCTTTTCCATCTTTGATACCTCGTTGTATATCCTCGTTAAATCAAGGTCGGTTCCGGCGTGGAAATACTTGCCGCCCGACTCTATGGCAATCTTTTCCAATATCACCGAGTTGAGACGCGTCATCACCAAATTCCCGTCCTTGTCCTTTTTGTATATGACGCTGCTCCCGCCCTTGTTGACAGGTATGGGAACGCCGGCCTCGGAGCCTATACCTATGGTGTATATCACAACGCCCTCCTGCGCCGCGGCTTTGGCCGCCTCAACCACATTACCCTCGTGATCCTCGCCATCCGACAGTATGATGAGCACCTTGTGCTTTTTGCTCGTCCCCCCCATAGCGCGGACGGCCTGCCTGATGACCTCGGCCAACGCGGTGCCCTGCACCTGCACCCAGTCGGCGCTCACAGATTGCAACATGATGACCGCCGCGGCGTGGTCAAGCGTCAGCGGGCACTGCACGAAACTCTCCCCGGCAAATATTATCAATCCCACCCTGTCGCCCTTCAGCAAGTTTATAAACTTTCGAATCTCAAGTTTAGCCCGCTCAAGCCTATTCGGGGCCAAGTCCTGAGCCAACATGCTGTGGGAAATGTCAAGCGCAACCATGATGTCCACCCCCTTACGCTCAACCATCTCCATCTTCACCCCAAACTTAGGACGCACCAACGCGAATATAATGAAAGTGAGGAAGAGACAGAAAAAAGTAGACTTAAGAATATATCGCGCAGGCCCGGCGGAAGAGCTTAGCTTGCGGACAAGCTGAGCCGATGCGAAACGAGAGAGCAGTTTAGCCTTGCGCCTATACATAATAAAGAAGAACAGCGCCGCGAGAGGCACTAAAGGCAACAGTAAAAAGTATTCAGGATTACCAAATCGCATAGTTAATCGATCCTTAAGTCAAATAATTTCTCGTGTCACTACCAAGCGTCTAAAATGACGGAATCACCTTACAACACGGCAAGGATCTTCCACTTGGTGTGTTCATTTCCCCATAGTATTTTTAATCTTTTATCTTTTAAATCCTTTAATCTTTTACTGTTTTTCACGGAATCCGCCTAAAAACAGTATTCTGCAACAGCATCTCCGCCGCCAATATTATGAATCCTATCCACAACCATTTATAAAAATATTCCGAATAAGAAACATGGCTGATAGACTTGATCTCCGTCTTTTCCATCTTGTCAATCTCCTCATATATTCTTTTCAGCGACTCCGGACTCTGCGCTCTGAAGAAGGCGCCGCCTGTCGCGTTGGCTATTTCGGCCAGTTCCTTTTCGTTTATGTCGGACTCCATCATCTCTATACGTTGCGTACGTCTGCCGGTTTGCGGGTTGACCGTCTCCACGGGGAATGGGACCCGGCCCTCCTTGCCTACGCCTATGGAGTATATCTTTATACCCAGCTCTCCGGCGGCTTTGGCGGCGGTCTGCGGGGGGATGTCGCCAGCGTTGTTGGCGCCGTCGGTCAGCAGGATTATGACCTTGCTCTTGGCGGGAGAATCCTTCAGGCGGTTGGCCGCCGTGGCAATGGCCGTCCCTATGGCCGTCTGATTGGAAAAGTCGGTGTAGTCCGCGGCGTCGATCATCTGGAGGATGACGCTGTAGTCGTTGGTCAACGGGCAACGCGTAAAAGCTCGCGCCGCGAAGAGAACCAGACCCATGCGGTCGTGCTCACGCCTGGCCACGAAGTTCTTTATCTCCCGCTTAGCCACGGCCAACCGGTCGTCCGGCTTGAAATCCAGCGCTTTCATGCTCTCCGATATGTCGAGTATGAGCATTATGTCCACTCCCTCAGTCGTCACCTCCACTTCCGCGTGCTGTTTCTGCGGACGGGCGAGCGCCACTACCAAAAAACAAAAACCGGCCACGCGCATAGCAAGCAAAACGTGCCGCAACCACTTATACGGCGACTCCGGCAATTTCTTTATGATTGACAGATCGGAAAAAGCAAGAGTCACCTTGTGCCTACGCTCCCGCATGACGTACAGCCAGACCATAGGTACAATCAGTACGAGCAAATAGAAAAAGTACGGATTCCTGAATGTCATTGCGCAACCCCCAACCTCTCCGTCTTACGCTCGTAAGGCAACGTAGGATCGGGCTTGGTGGCCTCTATAAACGTCCGGACATCCTTAATGTACCCGTCTATGCACGACCTGTCCGGAACCCACTTCGCGAACTTGACCTGATCGCTCGAACGGAAGAAACGCTCGGCGCATAGCCGCATCTCACGGCTGATGTCGGAGAACTCAAGCCACGCCGCTATCTCCTCCGTGGTAAGCTCCGGCGCTATGGTGTCGTAGCGGCGGCCGATGTAACGTTTGAATATCTCGGAAAGCTCAAAGACATACTCACGCACCATGCCCCGCTCCAAATACTTCTTCCCGTCAAGCGCCTCTATGGCCCCTATAGCCTCCTCGTAAGGCGGCAGCAGGCAGACTGCCGGCACAGCGCCGGCGCCGACCTTTTTCTTGAGATACTTCCTTATCAATATAAACGCGGCGACGGCCAAGACGACGCCGAGAATAACCCACAAATACCACAGATCGGCCTTGCCGACCCTCTGCTGCGCCTTCAAATCTTTCAAAGCAAACCCGCCGCTGTCAGGCGGGGCGGCCGGGAGGGCGGAGAGCATCCTTATCGGTATAGGCGGGGTCGACAAGGTATCGTAATCGCCGGTACCGACCAAAAAACGTATGGACGGTATGGTGCAATTCTCCGGCTTGTAGGCGGCTATGCCGTACCTATATTGATACCGAGAACTGTCGCGATCCTTGGCCTTCACTTTTGCCTTTGCGTTCGCGTTTTGCGCCGACACATCTTCCCAAGCCAATACAGTGAAATCGCCGAACCCCTTATCCGTATCCGGCGGGATGATCTTGGCGTCCTTTGGAACGCCCGTTATGGCGACGTTAAGAGACAAGGTATCGCCCACCATAGCGCTGTCGGCGGAGACGGAAGCCGCTATCGACGCCGACGTCGACGCCGTTATAGTCGTCGTTAACGACAACAGAATCGCGACTGCTAACACGCATATTAAATGATGATAGTTTTTATGTTTGTCCATTACCCCAAGAATCCCCATCTGTTATTAACCAATACCAGCCCCGCCATCACAACTATCGACGGCAAAAGATTCACCACGTTAATCTTCTTCACGTTCAACACGCCCAGCCCGATCGCCGCGACCAATATCCCCCCCACCGCGCTGACCTCCGTGACCACCAGATCCAACTCCACAGCGCTCAGAAACGAGGTTATGTACTTAGCCGACAGCGCTATAGCCCCCTGGTACAGGAGGAGCGCCGCCGCGGAGAAGATCACGCCTATGCCCAGCGCGGCGGTCAGGAGCATCGCGGAGATCCCGTCGAGCAGCGACTTAGTATACAGTATGGTGTGGTCGCCGCGCAACGCGCCCTCTATCGCCCCTATCACCGCCATAGCGCCCACGCAGAAGAGCAACGTAGCGCTCACAAAGCCCTCCGCAACCGCGCCGCCCCCACCGCCGCCCTTCTTGACCGCCGCCTCCAGCCGCCGCCCCGCCCAGTCCAAAAACTCGTCGAGCCGCAGCAGCGACCCCAAAACCCCGCCAAGCGCAAGGCTCATTATAACCAATATGAAATTCTGCGTCTTAAGCCCCATAGACACCCCCAAAAACAGGATCGCCAGCCCCAACCCCTGCATCACAGCCTCCCGCATACGGTCAGGCATACGCGGCAGAACAAGCCCCGCCAACGAGCCCAAAACCACCGCCAAAGCGTTGACTATCGTTCCCCACAGGGCAGACATCCGACCGCTCCCTCCCCATATCTTAGTACAATACGACGGCATCCTTCGAACACTAAAATAATAAAAATACCATCGAAAAATGAAAAGATTTTGGAGCCGGTCCCAATTTTTTTATAAAAAGACGACGGAATTTATTATATTGTACAAAAAGGGGTAGCCGTCGAAAAAACCTTGGCAATCCAAGTAGCGGTGCAGACGAGCGATTTGCTCCTGCAAGCGCTGGACAAACGGGCGTTGGACACGGCTACGATGAACTCGGTCTTCGGAAAGAAAAGGAAAAAAACGCCCGCGCCATGAAAAAAGAGGGATTCGACACCACAACCATAGCCCGAATAACGGGACTGACCGAAAACGAAATCAACCGACTCTAACCAACCACACAAAAAAAAGGGCGGCCCACAATGGCCGCCCCATACCGCAATAAACCATACCAATCACAACACAACCCGCTCAATAACCGCGGAGCCGAAACTACTTCAACAGCTGTATCACGCTCTGCGGCTGCGAATTCGCCTGGGCCAACATCGCCTGGGAGGCCTGCTGGAGAATGTTGTTCTTCGTGAATTCCATGATCTCCTTCGCCATGTCCACGTCGCGAATACGGCTCTCGGCAGCCTGCAAGTTTTCAGCGGCTGTGTCAAGGTTCTTGATCGTGTGCTCAAGACGGTTTTGGATGGCGCCGAGAGAGCTGCGCTGGTGCGAAACTTTCTGCAAGGCGTTGTTAACCGTCTCAATGGCGGTCGCCGCGCCCCACTTGCTACCTACGTTTACATCGGCTATACCGAGGGCCTTGGCCCTCATGTCGCCCATGGAGACGAAAGCGGTTTGGCCGCTGTTGGCACCGATTTGGGACATGATAGAATCGTTTAACTGTGACGACGGGGCCTGGTATTCCGAGAAGATGTAGGTCACGCTGTCGCCTACGGCGGCTTTGTCGTAGTCGGCGGCGAGAGCATTTTTAGTATTGGCCGAAAACTGGAGGTTTTTGCCGCTGGCAAAGACGACGCTACCGGAAACAAATGCGTCGGCGGCGCTGATTACGGTACCCATCTTAAACACGGTCTCATCGTCCGCAGCAATATCGCTACCTTCGGCTAAGATACTATCCTGCTTCAAAACATACGCGTCAGCATTAGTTTCGCTAACAAGAGCTTCAGCCAATTTTATTCTACCCTCCTTCACTTCAAACTTGCCACCACCTTTATTCACGAGAGTCGTACCGTCTTCAAGGGTCACGCTCTTGCTCGTCGCGACCAACTCGTCATTTACCTTGAAGACCTCGCTATCGCCATCCCAGTCTATTTTAATCTCCTTTCCGCTCACCTCTATCTTGAGCGTCGCGCCATCCTCTAACAGATCGACAGTACTACCCTTGGCCAAAACGCTACCCGCTGCGAGTGTTGTCACTTGGTCTTGAGTCACTGAATTGCCTACGTTACCAAGCGTGATATTTATTCCTTCTGTAGTTATGGCGTCATCATCTGTCGTAACCTTATAATTCCCCGCCGTAATAATAGTCCCGGCTTTAAGTTCATCTGCCGTAGCTGCGGTGCTAGTATTCAACGTCACAAACTTATACTGCGCCCCGTTCGGCCCCACCATCATATAATCTTCCGCCCTATACATCGGTTTGCTGTTATCATCAAACGTCTGGTTCGTTTTGACGAGCATATAAGCCCCGTCAAACGCCCAGCTCTTATCATTAGAGATGCTCTCGCTCATGTTCTTCATCTTCAACGCGTCCAACACCAAACTGCTGTTGTTGTTTATACGCGATGTCCCTTTAATCTCGTCCGCCACGCCTTTCGCGCTACCCTCAAGCAACTTCTTCGTGTTGAACTCCGTCGTATTCCCGATCCTGTCGACCTCGGCGATCAGCAGCTTGACCTCGTTCTGCAACTCCGTCCTGTCAGAGTCCGTATTCGTGTCGTTAGCCGACTGCACGGCCAACTCGCGCATCCTCTGCAGTATGGAGTGCGTTTCGCCGAGCGCGCCTTCCGCCGTTTGGATCATGGATATGGTGTCCGATGAATTCTTGGACGCCATGTTGAGGCCCCTAATCTGGGCTCTCATTTTCTCGGAAATCGCCAATCCTGCGGCGTCGTCGCCCGCGCGGTTGATGCGGTATCCGCTGGAGAGTTTCTCCATAGACTTCGAACCGTCCGCCTCGCTTATGCCCATCTGGCGATGGGTGTTCATGGCGGCGACATTGTGTGTGATACGCATACTACTTCCTCCTTGTTAAATGTGTGACTGTGGACAACATCGCTGTCGTCCGATTAGTATTTATTTTTTTTACTTTAATCCTAAATAATCCTCCCTTTTTGCCGATAATATAATAACAACAGTGGAACAGTCTCGGCTTCACCGCCGACCCGAAATCACGCTTTCCACAAAGCAGAAATCTTTCCGGCGACAGGAATCACATCTTCCGCAAAAGCGGACGCAATCCCGCCGCCAGGAATCATGCTTTCCGCAAAACGGACGCTATTCCACCCTTCCGGAATCACGCGTTCCAAAAAATGGACGCGATCCCGCCGTTCCGGAAACCATAAGCAAATTCCGACAACACGTTGACGCGCAGAGGCGGTTAATCCGTCCCTGCACGTCTCTACGTACATCAATAAAATCTTTAAAATCAAATTCATTTTCAGACGAAAGGCGCTACGCGCCTTTCATAGATAAATCGGGGGGCTAAACCCCCCGATTTTCAGTCAACTGCAAAGTCAAAGTCAAAAAAAGGCTTTTTTCTTTTGATTTTGACTGAAAATGCGGGGTTTAGCCCCGCATTTATCTATGAAGCCAAAGGCTTCGTCTTAAAAAGATTTTAAAGATTTTAAGGCTTTACTACCTCTACCTCAACAGCGCCAGCACGCTCTGCGGCTGCGAATTCGCCTGAGCCAGCATCGCCTGAGACGCCTGCTGGAGAATGGTGTTCTTCGTGAACTCCATTATCTCCTTCGCCATGTCCACATCGCGGATACGGCTCTCGGCGGCCTGCAAGTTCTCTGCGGCCGTGTCGAGGTTCTTGATCGTGTGCTCCAAACGGTTCTGGATGGCACCGAGAGAGCTACGCTGATGCGAAACTTTCTGCAGAGCGTTGTTCACAGTCTCAATGGCGGTCGCCGCGCCCCACTTGGTACCTACGTTTACGTCGGCTATACCGAGAGCCCTGGCCCTCATGTCGCCCATGGAAACGAAAGCGGTTTGGCCGCTGTTGGCGCCGATTTGAGCCATGACCGAGTCGTTTAACTGTGACGACGGGGCCTGGTATTCCGAGAAAATGTAGGTCACGCTGTCGCCTACGGCGGCTTTTTCGTAGTTGGCGGCAAGAGCGTTGGCGGCGTTGGCCGAAAATTGGATATTCTGGCCGGTAAAGGTGACGCTGCCGGGGACGAATGTGTTGGCGGCGCTGATTACGGTACCTGCCACAAATACTGTCTCATCCTCATCTTCAATTACTGTGCCTTCGGCTAAGATACTATCTTGCATCAAAGTCCACGCACTAGCTTTCTCGTCGGTAAGATCTTCAGCCAATTTTACTCTACCCTCCATCACTGTAAATACGCCAGCACCCTCATTTTTGAGAATCGTACCGTCTTCAAGGGTTACGCTCTTGGTCGCCGCGACCAACTCATTGTTTACCTTGAAAACCGATGTGTCGTCATCCCATTCTATTTTAATCTCTTTTCCGCTCACCTCTATCTTGAGTTCCACACCACCATCTTCAAGCGTAACGGTACTACCCTTGGACAAAACGCTACCTGCGGCGACAGTTGTCACTTGGTCCTGATCCACGTTATCTTCCACGTTACCAAGCGTGATATTTATTCCGCTAGTCGTCAACTCGCCCGTAACCTTATAGTTACCCTCCGCAATAATAGTCCCGGCTTTAATTTCATCTTCCGTAGCTTCGGTAGAGTCGTTTAACGTCACAAACTTATACTGCGCCCCATTCGGCCCCACCATCATATAGTCTTCCGCCCTATACATCGGTTTGCTGTTTTCATCAAACGTCTGGTTCGTTTTGACGAGCATATAAGCCCCGTCAAACGCCCAGCTCTTATCTTTAGCGACGCTCTCACTCATGCTCTTCATCTTACCCGCGTCCAATACCAAACTGCTGTTGTTGTTGATCCGCGAAGTCCCGACAATCTCGTCCGACACGCCCTTAGCGCTCCCTTCCAGCAACTTCTTCGTGTTGAACTCTGTTGTGTTTCCGATCCTGTCAACCTCGGCGATCAGCAGCCTGACCTCATTCTGAAGTTCCGTCCTGTCGGAGTCCGTATTCGTATCGTTGGCCGACTGCACCGCCAGCTCGCGCATCCTCTGCAATATGGAGTGCGTTTCGCCGAGCGCGCCTTCCGCCGTCTGTATCATTGATATGGTGTCCGAAGAGTTCTTAGAGGCCATGTTGAGACCTCTGACCTGCGCTCTCATCTTTTCGGATATGGCCAACCCGGCGGCGTCGTCGCCCGCGCGATTGATCCGGTATCCGCTGGAGAGTTTTTCCATCGATTTCGAGCCGTCTTGCTCGCTGATCCCCATCTGGCGATGGGTGTTAAGTGCGGCGATATTGTGACTGATACGCATAATACATCCTCCTTGTAACAGGTTATACAGATAGCGGCGGCGTCGATGCCACCACGGTTATTCTCAATCCTGCGTTTGACCGGCAACTCTACAGAATTGCGAGTCAACGTTTTTCTCCCGCCGTACGGCAATCCCGCGCCGGCGGTGTGTTTCGTCGCCGAGGACGCTATTCGGGCGGCAACGAAAACACGCTCGGTTGCGGCGTTTTTTCGCATTTTCCGGGGGCGGTTTCTCAGGTCTCCCCCCATGCGTTTTTTCAGCCGTTTTCAGCGTATTCCGGCGGGCTGCTAGGCAATTTTTGCCTACCCGCCGTAGGTTTCTCTATCTTGTTTATCGGGGAAAAATGAATTATCTTTAAAATTATTTTCAATTTTTTGAAAAAAGTGCTCAAGTAGTCGGAAAAAAATACCGATGGGGCTTTTTTTCGCGGTTTTGCGAAAAAAGCTCAAGGGTTTTGGAACCGTAGCCGATGGGTATTTTTTGCGGTTGCGCGTAAAAAAGGCTCAAGGGGGCGAGGAAAAATACCGATGCGAGGTTTTTTGTGGCGATTTGCGGTAGCGGGTATTATATTATAGGTATAGATTGATCAAACCCATTATAAATAAGGAATGCAATATGACCACTTTAGTAGTTGATCGTCAGGCGTTGCCGGAGAAGATTCTGTCCCTTATAGGCGACGCGCCGCGTATATTGGTATCAAAGGGGAAGGACAGCAGGGATATCGTATTGACGCCTGGGACCGAGGAAGACGAGCCAGGCGACGAGTACATTGACCCCGCCGACTACGAAGACGAGACCGCCTACGTAAACGCCATACCCGGCTTGAAAGAAAGGCTTCTTTCTTACCGTAACTTGCCGGCAAGCGAATTTGAGGAAGTACCGGAAGAATATTTTAATGCATAAGGTAAACTGGACAAAACAAGCGAAAAAAGACGCCGACACGTGCAAGCGCGCCGGTTGGGGTAAACATTTGATTGACATATTAAAAACCGTCAAAAAAGACCCTTACGCCCCATCTCAAGGTTTCGAACGTCTTAAAGGCGACCTAAAAGGGTACTGCTCACGCCGAATAGACTCCCACAATCGCTTTTTTTATGAGGTATTGCCAAACACCGAAAACGCAAAGGACAAAGACGGTAACCTATATGACGGCATTGTCCTTGTCTATGAAGCGTGGGGACACAACTACAATAAACCGAAAAAGAGGCGGTCTAAACCTACTACATAGCCTCACCCCCCGCCCTCCGCGGCCAGTTCCTCGCCGCCCTTGCCTCCGGCGCGTTTTTTTATGGTGTTGGCTTCCGACAGATCGGGGTCCAGGCGTTTTTTTATGTCTTTGGAGAGTTGGTAGGCGGTCACAGCGTTCGCTTGTTCAAGGGCGTCGCTGTTTTTGCCTAGGGCTAGGTAGGCTCTTGCCATGCCTAGACGCGCTTTTACGGCGTTGTAGTAGTTCGTGTTTTGGTCGTTCTCGCACTTTGCGTATATCGCCTTGTAGACCGCGGCGGACTCCTCATACCGCTTCAGACCGTGCAGGGCGGCGGCGCGGCCCCACATAAAGGCTATCGCTTTGGGGTACTTCTTACCCATATCGTTCGCAACGTTTAGCGCGTCCTCATAGCGTTTTTCGTTCATGTACACGTCTATCAGGACGCAAGCGGCGGCGGCCCGGGTATAAACGCCGTTTTTTATCACCCCTTTTAGCTTATCTATACCGATTTGGCGCTTGTCCTCAACCCCGGGCATCCACCACAGTAGTTTCATCAGGGCGCTGCGCCAGTAATCGTAGGTGCCAATGCCGAAATTTATGTCGGGGTTGTTGCTGCCGCCGGAGGACATCTTCAGGAATATGGAGACGCCTTTCCAACCGTAGCGGAAGGCCGTAATATATCGCTCGTAGCGAGCTTCGAAGGTGCCTTTGTAGCCTTCGGCGCCGCCTAGAAAGAAACGCGCCCAGTCGTCGTTCGGGTCGGCGGCTAATATCTTCTCGGCCTTTTCCACGGTCTGGTCGCAGGAGCGGTAGAATTCAGCCTCCCGCTTGTTTGATTGGTAGCGCTGCATCCACGCCTCGGCTACGGCGGCCATGAAGAAATAACCGGCGGGGTGTTCGGGGTATGCCCGCAGTATCTTTTTGGCTTCTTCCTCGGCACCCTTGTAGTCCTCCCGAAAAACGCACTCAATGCTCGCCGACGCCCAGCCGTGCATGTCGGCGGGCAGCTGCTGCGGCTGAGCCGACGCAATGCCGCAAAGGAACGACAGCGCCGCCGCGACGATAAAAACGCCCCTACTCGCCGCCGCCGCCCGCATCTTCCGCTCCCGGCACAACCGAGTAATACTTGTTGTGGTACCTATCCCACATCCCAAAACGGCGGTGGTAACGGTACTTACGCCTGATCTTCTTAACCACGCCCGCCAGGGGCTTCAAGAAGAAAAAATCAACGACCGCCATGCGCGAGTACGCTCCCTCGTCGTACTCCTTGTAGGAGACAATTTCGTAGTACGGTTTATCAATGAGCGCCGATACCGCCACGCTGTCGACAATGGCCGCCAGATCGTCTTCCAAAATCACGTCGAGCTTGCCGCGTATCACGGCTTCGCTCTCATCGCAGGAGGCAAAGAGGAGAGCTAGAGCGGCGCATAGCGGTAATAATATTATGTATCGTTTTGTTATAAGCATGATATTATATAAAATAATATATGTAAATTCGTAATGTGGAATAAAGTCAACATCAAAAAAGAAGGGCGGCCTAGACGGCCGCCCCTACGAAGTCAAATCCTATAATACTAATCAGAAACGATACGTCGCGCTGACTCTATTGAACAGATGGTGCTGGGCACCGGAGATCAGGTTGGTCAGAGTGTACGGCAAATCTTCCGACGCCACGAAATCAATCCTCAGGCGGTTGTCGATGTTTATGCCGAAACCCAAGCCGACCAAGTCTCCGTCGGTACCGTCGGACGACGGGTTCTCAATCCAAATGCTCTCCGTTTCGCCTTTCTTCTGATTGCGCAACTCTTTCTGACCGCCCACGCGGATCAGGAACCAATCCCACACTATGTTACGCTCAATGCCGAAGCTCAGACGTCCGCCTATGCTCAACGGATCACCCGAACCACCGCCCTGCTTCAGTTTGCCGATACCCTGCAAACCCGTCCAAAAGAAACCGCGGTCGATGTTCATGTTGATACCCATACCGGCGGCAAGATCGTATTCGGCTACCGTTCTTTCTTTGAAGGTAATATACATAACGGAAATCTGCGGCACCAGCGATCCGTTGATTGTCGGAACCGCGGAGAAGATACGCCCGTCTAAACGCAAAAACCAGTCGTCTACCGCTACCTTATGCACTTCCGAATCCAAATTCGCCGTCTGCGTTTCCCTCATCCATCTCGCGTTCATAAAACCAAGGTTTGCGTCCAACTCAAAGTCAAGGCCTTGGTCGATATTGTAGTTGATACCGCCGGTGACCTTGTAAATAGCGGTCTGGTTCCTTATAAAGTTATTATTCAGTTCGCACTGGTACGCCGTGTAAAAACCGAGACCCAACGCCAACCCGTTCCCGATATCGTAACCCAGCATCAGGTCAACCCTTCCGAGCGGGTCAACCAGGTTGTAGTCGTTCTGGCCGGCGCGCTCGCCGGTTTCGCCTTCGTCAAGAAGCCTGTCAAGCATGTAATCCTTCCTATTCACGAACGCGCCGATTGAGAGCATTGGCCCGCTCTCCTCATCGCTGAACCCGTAGGAAATCATCCCGCCGAAGAGCGGGTCGTTCGGCTGCGTGTTCTTGAGCGTGTAATTCTGACTCTCCGCCGTAGGGCTTAGCCAACCGAAAGAGCCGTAGATCAGGTTGGGATACAAACTCATGTCCGCCGGGTTTATAAAGACGCTAACCTCGTCGCGATAGAAATAAGGCGTACCCTGCCTGCCCATAACCGCAACACGTGCGTCCGTAGCGTAACTGCCGACCGCAAACCCCGCCGCGAGAATAACCGCAAGCGCCCTCTTCATCATAAAGCCTCCTAATTTGGTATTTGGTATTAGTATTATTTTGTTGCTTTTTATCTTAAAATAAAGAAATTAATATCAAAGCCAAATAATAAAATCAAATATCTTTAAAAAACTACGTCGAGAAAACAAACGGGTATGCGACCCAGGTCACGTCGCCGGAATTGCCCACGCTTTCAAACATACAACTTTTCACCAAAGAAATTACTTCCGCCTCAAACTCAATAAGGGGCGGGCTTTAACCCGCCCCCAGTCGACCAAGCGCATTTCACCAAAACGAGGGCGCGATAAACCGCGCCCCCTTGAGGCCTCTCAATTATTGCGAGAAGACGAACGGGTATGTGACTTCGGTCACGTCGCCCGGTTTATCTATCTTCTCAAAATTCCAACTTTTGACACGGGAGACCACCGTCGTCTCAAGTTCGTTGTCGGCCATAGTGGACTCCACCACCTGGGCGAAGATTACTTTGCCGAATTCGTCGATAGCGAACTTGACTGTGATCTTACCGGTCAACCCGGGCTTCTCGCGCAAACGCTTGTTGTAAGCGTAACGCAGAGCGGCCATGTTCTGCATAACCACGCGCTGGATGCTCGCGCGGCTGCGTCCGCCCGTCAGGGCGCCGCCCTTCAGGAAGTCCGGAGACGAGACTTTCAGCTCGCCTTTCTTTTTGAGTTCAAGACCGCCGCCGCCGCCGCCCATAAGACCGCCGAGCAGGTCGTCAACGCCGCCGCCGCCGCCGCCGAAGCCGGAGCCGTAACCGGAACCGTAACCGATACCGGCGACACCCTTACGGCCGACGCCGCCGTCGCCGCCCGACTTAAGACCGCCCACGCCGGACAGGATAGCGTCAATGTCCGTGGCAAAACCGCCCTTACCGAAGATGTCGGCGCTAGCGACGCTCTTGCCCTTGATCTGGCCGGAGACGATACCGAGAACGCCCATCTGGGTAACGCGGGCCCGCGGGTCGCCGCCGCCCTTATTGCTGCTCACGCCCTGGCTGTTCGTGGGCTTGAGCTTTTTCTGGTCGGACTTGATCTCCTCTTTCTTCTTCTCTTCTTCCTTCTTCTTCTCCAGAGTGGCCGCAACCTCCTCAGCCTTGACCAGCTTGGCCGTGCGCTCCTCGGGGAGCTTCTCAAAGAAGTCTACCGCGACCTCGACGGGATTGCGCGTAACCATAAAGATGCCTACGAGAATCGCCAAGATCATACAGACGGTTTCGATGGTGCTCAAGCGCCTGCTCTTCTCGATTACGAAGATATCTTTGCGCTGATTGAGCATCTCCTTGTACTCGGCGTCGGAGAGCACTCTCCCCGGCTCCTCATCGTCGTCATCGTCGTCGTCGCGTCTGGGCGGCGGCGTCTGCGCGGCCGGACGGGCGGGCGCGGGCGACGGAGGCGCGGGGGCGGCCGCGGCCGGTCTGGGCGGCGGCATCTGGGCCGGCGCCGCCGGTCTGGGCGGCGGGGGCGGAGCATACGCCGCCGCGGCGGCTACGGGCGCCGCGGCAACAGCCGCCGCAACGGGGGCGGCCGCAACGTTGCCCAACGGTACCAACTCCACCTCGGCGCCGATGGCGCCGAACTCGGCGCGAAGACGCATAGACTCGTCTTCGTCCGCCTCTTTCCGGATGCAAATCGCCTTTTGCGTGACGGCATTGTACACCACGTCGGGCGTGCTTCCGGACCACTGCGCGACTTTGGCGGCAATCGCCGAAGCCCGCGGCGGATCCAAGCATTGTTTAATCAGTATTTTGTATTTCATGATTACTCATCCCTTTCCATGACGGCAAAGTTCATGTTGTTGTAACCGGCCTTGCCGCAAGTGTTCATAATTTTGAAAAGAACATCGAAGTCGATGTTCTTATCGACTTGAACTATGATCTTCCCCTGGACCGTGTTGAGCGCGCCTATACGCACCATCTCTTCTTCAGCGGCGTAGCACGCTTTGAGACGCTCCTCGAGCTTGGTGATAATCGGGTCGCTCGCCTCTTGCGGGATATTCCTCGCGTCCTCGGTCGGAACGACTGCCTGGTTATCAAGAAGTATCATGTCCTGTGTGACAGCCAGCTGGAGGCTCACCTCCGATGGCTTCTTTTTGGAAGCGGAGTTCGGCAGCACAAGGTTATCGGCGTTCGTCAACAAGGACCCCTCGGCCGAAAAGCTCTTGAGCAAGAACACGAGGATGATGGTGAACATGTCCATCATCGACGTAATGTTCAGGCTTGCACTCTCCTTCTTCTTTTTGAATCTGCCCGCCATAAGTTACCCCCTTAGCTTCGCTATGGAAATGTTAGGGAACTCGGCGGTACGCGCCGCGTCCATGATCTGCACGATCTTATCGTAGATCACTTCATTTTCAGCGGCGATGATGATATCGTCCGCATCCACGGCCTCTCTGTAGCGCTCCTTCACCTTCATAAGACGATTCTTGAGTTCGTCGTAGGCGGACAGAGGCTTGCTCTCAAACTTGCCGGGATCGCTCACGATGATCCTGCGGCGCGGGTTTGTCAGAGCATAGACTGTGTCGCCGGATTTTACCTCCTTGACGGGAACGCCGTCCACATCCGTCAGCATCTCGCCGAATTCGGTGTAGAGCGATTTCATGATGTTACGGTTCTCGTCCGTCGTGTAGAGGTAAATCTCGAAGCGCTCGTGCACGGTAAATTCCTTCCCCGTCCTCGGATTGGTCGGCTGCCTGCCCGGCGTGTACTCTATAAGGGTATCGTAGTTGTCCTTGGTGAGGTAACGGTGATACTCCTTGTAGAAGAGGCTGGGCATAAATCCGCCCTTGGCCCCCAGAGTAACTACGGAATCGGTGATGATAGCCGTGAGGAGCAGCTTCTCGCTCTTATCCTCCTGCGGCTGCTCGGTCACTGCCTTGTCAGTCTGCGCACCCCGCGCTTCGGGCAGTTTGATGTCTATGACAGCAACCTTAGCGAACTCCGCCGATATGAGGAGCATGGGGATCAGCACCACCATGAGGTTCATGAAACACTTTAAATCCATCTCCTGGGGCTCAATATCCGGCCTTTTCAGCTTACTCATTTTATCCTCCCTGCAAAAAAGGTTTTAAGGATCAGGCCTCAACCAGGTTGATGAGCTTGGTCGACTTTTCGTCAAGCTCTTGCATGACGCCGTCGGACTTCGCGCCGACAACACCGTGCAGGAGAAGCATAGGAACCGCCACAATCAGCCCCCATAACGTAGAGGACATGGCCACGGAAATACCCGTCGCGAGAGCCTGAGCGCGCTGCGCCGCCGGCACGTTGGCGATAGCGTCGAAGGCGAGCATCAGACCGTAAATCGTTCCCATAAGGCCCATCAGCGTCGCCAAGTTGGCAAGCGTCGGGATGAAGCTTATGAAACGGGTTATCTTCGGGGACTCTGTAAGGAAAATCTCGTCCACCGCCTTCTGAACCGCCTTGGCCCCGCGGCCTCTATTCTGCAGAATCGCCGTCACACCCTTGGCAAGCGGCGTGTTCTGCGAGGAAGAGTACTTGATCGCCTTCTCGTACTCCCCTGCCTTCAAATACTTCGAAACGCCGTTCATAAACGTCCCGCTACCGGATCCGCATTTCACGAAGAGGTACCACAGCCTCTCGATCACCAGCCCCATTCCGCCGAAAAACAAGAACAGAATGATCCACATACACCAGCTACCGCTCGTAAGAAAGCCGTCTAACACAAACTTGTAAAGCTGCATTTTGAAACTCCTTTCACTTAATATAAAGTGATGTTTGGTTGTTATTGTTAAGAAACCCGCACTTACCCCGGGTTGCCATCGTGAACTGCCCCCTCTATAAAATTATATCATACCACAACCGATAATGCACGATATTTTACAATTTTTTTGCACGCCCCCCCGAAATCACGACCCGGACTTCGCTTTGAGGTCGCTAACCCTCTGCTCCTCAAGGGCTATATTCCTCTCCGCCTCCATCTGGATACGGTTCAGCTGCTTGATCTTTTCGTCGACGCTGATGTCCTTTTTCACTATATCGTCGATACGGCGCATGCTGCGGTCATACTCGGGGTCGCGGCCGCGCGACACGATCTCGTTACCGGCGGCGTCGTACTGCTTGGGCTTCTCTTTGGGCTTCCACTCGACAATCTGAACGTCTTTCCACTCGGATTCCGGGTTGATGGCGGCTAGACGCTCGCGGATGCGGTCGATCCAAGGGCTGTTCGCGATACCGATCTCCTTAGCCAGCTTCATGCCGTTCTCGTACACGGGCATGGCGGCGTCCTGGGCCTTCAGGTACCGCTCCTCAAGCTCCATCACGTAGAACTCCCTCTCCTCCCCGGTCAGCTCCTTGGGCACCGGCGAATTCTTAAAGAGAAGACCGACCTGCTCCAATATGTCGCCCTTCTTAAAGGCCATCTCCATCATAGCCTGCATAGACATCTCTATATACTCGCCCTTCAGGTTCTGCTCCTTCGCCCAAGCGATGTTCTGACCGAAATACTCCATCGCCTTGTCGTAGTACTTATCCAAACTCGACAGCACCTTGATCTTGCCGCCCATCTTCTCAACCTCGTTTCCGAAGAGCGTCTGATTGGCCACCGCCTCAGCCATGTCGTAGAAACCCTTGCCGATCATGTACGTGGCCCGCATCGTCCACTCCTCCACCCCAAGCTCGATGGCCTTGGCAAAGTATTTGGCCGGTTCCTCAAGCGCCTTGGTCTTCGACTTAACGACACCGGTCATCTCTTTCTCGTTCTTGGCGACCAGCTTTATGTCCTCAAACTTTTTGTAGAATATCTCGCCGACCCTGAAATACGCCTCCGCCACGTTGGCCACGTCTATATCGCTCGTCTTGCTGTACTGCTCGTATATCTTGACGGCCTTGTCGTAGTTGTTCTTCGAATCCGTGTAGTTCTGCATATTGAAGTACGCGTTGCCCGCCTTGACAAGCGCCTGCACCTGCTTGTAACGGTCGGCGGTGTACTTTTCGGCGTAGTCGGAGAAGGAGTTGGCCATCTTTCCGAACTCCTCAAGTTTCTCGTAGCACAGGCCTATCGAGAAGAACGCCTCGGCGGCGAACTCGCTGCTCGGGTAGCGGCTGGCCATCGTTTCGTACACGTTGATCGCGTTGTGGTAGTGCTTGCCCTTCTCAAATATGAGACCGGCGTTGTACAGCGCCTGCGGCGTCTTGGGGTCGTTGGCGTACCGCTCGTAGATAAGCTCGAACATCTTGCCGGCCATGTCGTACTGGCTCATCTTCTGGTAGCACTCCGAAGCCGACGACAAGCTGGGTATGGCGAACTCCGCCTTGGGTATCTGGTTCGCGGCCGTCAGGTAAATCTGCGCGGCGCGGTCGAACTTGCCGCTCTTTTTGTAGTTCTCGGCGGCGCGGATGTAGGCGCTCTCACGCAGCGTGCCCTTGGGGAACCTATCGGGCAATTGCTCGAAGATCGCGGCCGCTTGGTCGAAATCTTTCATTTCCTCGAAGCACACGCCCGCCTCAAACCAGCCCTTCTCCGCTACTTTGCCCTCGCGGAACTCGCCCGCTATGGCCTGGAACGCGGTAGCCGCGCCCGCAAGGTTGCCGGACTTCTTCATATTCTCGGCGTTACGGTACATTGCGCCGGCCGCAAGCTCGTTGATCTCCTCGTAATCCTTCGTGTCGCGGGCGGTCTTCGACAACAGCGCCTTGAAGGTAGACATCGCCAGATCAAACTGGTTATTGCTCGAATAGCTGTTACCGAGCATACGGGCGGCGTTTTTGTAGATCTTCGAGTTGGGGTACTGGTCCACAATCATTTTAAACGCCGTAACGGCTTCCCCGAAATTCTTGCCCTCATAATGGATATTGCCGGCCAAGTACAGCGCGTCTGCGGCGTTGGGACTCTGCGGGAAGCGTCTTTGGAAGGTCATGCTGTAATCAAGCAGCTTCTTTGTGGAGGGCAGCCCGTAAGACTTATCCTCGCTGATCCCCTCTTTGGCCATCTCCTTTTTACGGCACATATCCAAAGCCACGATAACGTTGTAACCGGCGTCCTCTTGAGAAATGGCTATCGGATTTGTTTTGTCCCCCTTCGTCGCCTTCAGCTTCTCAAGGTCTTCGGCGTCCATACCCAAGGTATCGACGTCGTTGACGTATGCCGGGTATTTAGACACGTCCTCTTCCGCCACGAACCTATAGTTTTCGGCGGCCTTTTCGCAGTCGCCCATCGAACTGTATATTTCGGCAACGTTGTACTTGTACTCAAACACGCGCCACTTGTCGTCCGGGAACTTGGTGAAGAATTCGTTGTAACGCTTCATCGCCTTGTCGTAAGAGGCTTTATCCTTCTTCTTCTGGCCCTCGCCGTGGTAGAAGAGGGCAATATCCCCAAGCGCGCGGCGGACCTGCCCCTTGGCCAAATCTATGACCTTCCGCTCCTTGGAGTTCGCCGTATACCACTTGCTGCCCTCGCCGTAGTCGTCAACGAGGCTCTCACGCTCTTTGTTCGCCTTCTCGTGGTCTTTTTTGACCACGTAGCACTCGATGAGGCGTTGTCTGGCAAGCGGCGCGTCCTTGTACATAGGATACTTCTTAAGGGCGCCCTCAATAGCCCTAATGGCCGCGTCCCACTGCCCGTGGTCCCGGTTCTTGGCCCCCACCATGTAGATCACCTGCGCCTCATAAGGCTTGCCGGAGCGTTTTTTGAAGAACTGCACGGCCTCCTCAACACCGTCCGGCATATCGGAAAACGCGATCGCCATATACTCAAGAGCCATTTCGCGGAACTCTTTCTTAGTGTATTCGTTACGGTCGCAAGCCTCCACGTATTCGTGGAAGTACTGCACCGCCTTGTCAAAATCGCCGGTGTTGTAGGCGCATTCCGCCAACCGGTACTGGTTCATTTCCCAAGAAATGATGTCGATTTGATCCTTCTTGACCTTTTTGAAATGCTCGTACGCTTTGTTGAAATTGTTGTCCATAAACTGAAGCTCGCCCAAGCGGAACTGGGCGGCGCTGACGCGCGGGCTGTTCGGGAAACGCTGCGACAGCTGCTCAAGGATAATGCGCGCCGTGTCCAAGTGGCCGGCCACGAGGTAGTTCTGGCTCATCTGGTAGTAGGCTTCGGGCAGTTTCGGGAACGACGGGTACTCGCGGGAGAGCTGCCAATACATTCTCAGAGACTTCGAGTAGTCGGGGATAGGCGGCTTCGGCGGAGTCCCCCGGCCGGTTCTTTCGTATTGCTTCATTTCGTCGGCGTGGCGTTCCGACGCTCTTCCGAACTCGTCGCGGCCCTGATCGTAGTAAAGCGAGCCGAGCGTATACATGACGTCGGCGCAACGATCGCTCTTCTTGACCGCGCACCCGTCGAGGAGCTTCTCGTACTTCGCGATGATCGTCTCCAAATCCGCTCCGGTGGGGCGGTTCGCGTCGGCGGCCTTCATCCGGTTGGCCTGCTCCTGCTGCTTCTTTTGCTCAAGCGCCCGGATTTGAGCCTCAATCTCCTCCTTAGACTTTTTCTTCTGCGCGAACACGGGAACAGCCGCCCCGCAGAATAAAGCGCACGCAACGGCGGCCATCAAGACAACCCTTACCCTCAAACCCGAAACCTTTTTCATGACGACATCTCCTTCTTTTGGCATATTTGTTTTGGTACATTAAATTGCACACTGATAATACTCTCCGGACTGCTTCGCCGCTTCGCTCCTCGCAATGACGGTCATTGCGAGCGTAGCGAAGCAACTTGTTTATCTCGGTGAAACCAATCCAGAAAGCCGCAACTCCCCGCTACTACTCCGAATCCTCCAACTGCCTGCGCAGTTTTTCTATCTCCGCGTCGATCTTGCCCTCTTGCCCCGCGCTCTTCCTCATCTCCTCCTGCACCCTGCGGCTCTTTATAAAGTTCGTAGCCTTGGCCAGCGCGAAGGTCGCGTCGTCTACTATACGCTCCTTGTTGTTGTGGAAGTTCCTGTGCGCCTTTTCCGTAAGTTTGTACTCGAAAAACTCCTTGTGCTCCTTGGCGAACCGGTCGTAACCCTTCTGCAGCTCCGTCCTCTCCTCGACCGAGCGCGGCGTGGGTTTCCTCATAGCGTTTTTCTTGATCCTGTCGGCCGTCGGCGCGAATACATCCATTTCGCTGTCGTTCTGCACCTTGCGCGCCGCCACGTCTTCGGCGGTGAGGAACTTCCCATTGGCCGTCTCCAAGCACTTCTCGAACGCCGGGATCGCGTCGGCGTAACGCTTCTGCTGCATAAGCGTATAGCCCCTGACCAAGTGCGCCTCGGGAACGTACGGAGATTTGGGGTGCAACGAGACGATTTTGTCCGCCTTCTGGTAGGCTAGCTGCGGCTGGCCGGCTTTGATCCACGCCCACGCGGTGCCTAGGAGGGCCTCGTCGCCGGAGGGGTACGCGTTCTCCGGAACCAAAGAGTAGGTTTCCACGGCTTCGCGCAGCCTGTTGCTCTTGCCCTCGGCATCTCTCGACTCATAATAGATATGCCCCAGCCTGACCGCCGCGGCGTTCTGCAGGAGATCGTCCGCCGCCCTGGTGGTGGTATCTTCCAATACGCGGCGCAGGTTCTGTATGGCGGCCTGCTCCCTATCCGATTGGTAATTGACGTTAGACAGCGTGTACAGCGCGTAGAGATACGAACGGTCCGTGGGCTTAACCTTTTCAAGATGCTCCCTGGCCGCCTCCATGTTCCCCTTGGCGAACTCTATCTCGCCTGCAAGGTACTCCGCCTCGCCCACAATCTCGCTCTCGGGGTAGAGGTTGATGATGAACGAGTGGTTCCTCATCGCCTCGTCGTAGCCGTCCTCGCGGTAGTCTATGCTCATCACGCCATAGAGGTAGTGGGCGCGCATGTCGGACGTCGTGTACTCCTCAAGCGCGTCCCGGAACACCTCGCGGGCGGTGTTGTTCATGTACAGCTGCTTGTAGCAGTCGCCCATGTAGTAAACCGCCTTGTCGTTGAGGTAGAACGTGGGGTAAAGCGACATCAGCTTGCCGTAGGCGAACGAGGCCTCCCAGTATTTGCCCGCCGTATAGAGGCGCATAGCCTGCTGGTAGACGTCCATCGGGGCTACGACCAATCTATCGTAGAGCCTCTTGGACTCCTTCTGCTCACGCGTTTTCCCGAGATCCGCGGAGACGCGCAGCATCATCACAAGACCGCGCTCGTCGTCCATGCTCGCGGAATTCTCCAAGAAGCTGTAGCCGAAGTTGTAGTCGATGTTGAGGTAGTTGATCATCTCCGGGAGCGGGTAGATCAGGTTGTAGTTGAAGCCCAGGTACGGTATATTGTTGTTCGTCCATCCGCCTTTGAACCATATTTGAGGTATGAACATGTACTTGACGTGCAAACCCCAGCGCAGGGCCAGGGGGAACATGCCCGCGATCTCGTCCGGGCTAGGAATATTGTCAACATTGCCCGACATGAGCGCCTTTCTGAACTCGTCCCACGGCAGCCTGGCGAAGATATCCCTAAACGCGTTGTCGATAAGTATCTCGAAACTTGCCACCAGATTGTCGTTCAGCCCGCTGTAGCGCAACCCCATACGGGCGCGCGACACGGTGATGAGGTCGGACGTCGTAAAATTCGGTATCCCGTTCTCTATTTCAAACGCCCACGGCGTCTGCGTTGGCAGGATGTCCTGGGCGTTCAGGCTTATGCCTAGGTCGCCGTATTGGTAGTGGTCGAGAGGGTTTATATACACGCCGACATCAAGCCCGGGCACCTTGGAGATCGCGTTTACGCCGAACTGCGCCTGCGTGCGCAGTTTTACGTTGGCGCCGAGCATCAGCCACGGCATCACCCTCACGCCGTAGTTTCCGATCAGCCACAAGTCTTGGTAAGAGACGATGCCGCTTGAAACGCCCTCTTCGCCGTCCCCGTACTTCACCCTCTCCATTGAGTTGCGCGCGTGGAGGACGGTGAGGCCCACAGTGTGATTCAGGCGTATGGGGTAGAGGAAGCTGAAGTCTTGGTAACCCATATTTCCCCGGTCCAGCCCCCAGCGGTATAAGGCCATGCTTGCGTGCATCTGGTTCACCCTGTATAGGAGCGCCGGGTTGACGAGCGCCGAGGTCCAGCTGTTCAGATCCTGCGTAAAGTCAGCCTGAAAGTAGGGCGCGTCGTAGCCGCCCTCGCCCTCGCTCCCGCCCTCCTGTCCGAAGGCAAGGAACGCGCCAAGCAACACGACGGCCGACAGCGCGCGGATCAAACAAGCTGCTCTCTTAGTTTTCATAATATCCACAATCCTCCATGAGGCTATCACCTTACCGGGATAACCTCTATCCTTCTGTTAGCGGCCCGTCCGTCTTCCGTGCTGTTGGACGCTACCGGCCGTTCCATACCGTATCCGCGGGCGGTCATCCTGCTCTTGGGGATGCCCTTGGTGACTAAGTAGTTGAGCACCGACCTCGCCCTCTTCATAGACAACGACTTGTTCGCGTCCTCGTCGCCCACGTTGTCCGTATGGCCGGCGATCTCAACCCGCATATCGGCATAGTATGCCAAACTCTCGTAAACCTGGTCTAAAGCGGGATACGACTCCGGCATAAGCTGGTCGCTTCCCTCCCAAAAACTCACGCCCTGCAAGAGTATAGGCCCGGTGATGGCCGGCGGCGCGCTTGCCGGCGGCGCAGACGGCGCGCCGCCGTAACTCGGCGCGGAGTACGACGACGATGACGGCGCCGAGTATGACGATGAGGAGTATGAGGACGATGAAGACGGCGAGGACGACGAACCGAAGTATTGATCCAACTCGCTGGGCGCCTTCTCTTTCTCCGACAGCGGCGCCACCGCGGCCACGCTCTCGGAGAGGCCTATATCCGCCCCGTCCTCGCCCTTGCCCTTGCACGGCGAGCCCGACTTTACGTTGTAGTTGTGGCGAGGGAAGCCGGCCCCGACAAACTGCGGGTCGGCGGATATGTTCTGCTGGCGCGTCGTCTCGTTGTCCAAATTGTCGTTGAAGGGCAGGCGGTTGGAGAATATATTGTTGCCCACGAGCCGCGACTTACGCGCCTCCGGGCCGGCGAAAACCCCGTACTGCTTGTTGCCGTAGATGATGTTGTTGCGGACGAGCACCTCCGTCCTATTGGCGCAGAAGATACCGCTGTAGCCGTTTTCCATTATGACGTTGTGGGATATGGCGGTACGCGTCCCGCGCACCGATTCGAGGAATATCCCCGTCCACTCATTCCTATATACCACATTATTAGTGATATCCGGCAGCGAGACAAGGGCGTGGATGCCCGTCCCCTTGTTATCGATGACGATGTTGTCGGTGATGATCGGCCTAGCGTTCTTGCATAGGATTCCGGTGCGCCCGTTGCGAATGGTGAACCCGGTTAGCACCGCCCCGTCCGCGCCGATAACGGCAGGCCCCTTCCTCCGTCCGTCGATGATTGTAGACTTTTTGTCCTGCCCCATCAGAACTACGTCGTCGACCATCGCTACGTTTTCGTAGTATACGCCGTTACGCACGTAGACGGTATCCCCCTCGACGGCCTCGCCAAGCGCCGCCTGGATGGTCGGAAAGTCCTTGGGGACGTTTATCCTCTTCTGCGCGGAGGCGCAAACGATAGCCGCGGCAAGGAACAAGCACGCTAACCGTATCCGCCGTTTTGTTAGAGATATAGCCATAAACACACTGCCCCGCCGTTCTTTCCATATTAGTTTTGACACGCCCAAAACCCGCCGGCCCCCAAAAATAAGGGAGTACCACACCATATAAATCTAATTAACGCGCAACATCAAGTCAATAGCAAAAAAAACTATTTATTTAATAATATCTTTTTTTTTTTCGGAATATGCAAATTTTTTTATTTAATATTTTTTTTTATTCTCCGGCGCGCCGATTTTTGTATCTATTCCGTATCGATCCGGTATCGGTTTCGCGCCGGTTCCGGTACCTTTACGTTGCGGGGGCGGGCCGTCCCGTCCGCCGCTCTTTTGATTTTGAATTTGATTTTAAAAGGTTTTGGACTTCCGCCCCCCGGAAATGTATATTACTTTGACTATGAAGCCCCTAATCTTACTATCAACCGCGATAATCCTAACAATCCTGATAACCCCGGCGGCCCCCGCCGAATTCGGAAAAAACAAGGTGCAGTATCAATATATGGACTGGCGTTACCTAAAGGCCCCGCACTACACCCTCTACTACCACCAGGCCCAAGGCGACCTCCCGGAGCTATCCTACGTCTGGCTCGACGACGTCTACCGCGACCTGAGCGGCCGCTTCCGCTTCCGCCACCCCGCGCCCGTCCCGGTCGTACTCTACGAGTCGCCGGCGCTCTTTGAGCAGACTAACATCATAACCGAGCTTCTTCCAGAGGAGGTCGGCGGGTTTACGGAGATATTCAAGAACCGTGTGGTCATACCGCACAACGGGTCGCTCTCCGACCTGCGGCACGTTCTGCACCACGAGTTCGTCCACGCCTTCGTCTTCGGCATGATCTACGGCGGCAATATACTTCGCGCCACCGGGGCGCAGGTGCCGCTGTGGTTCAACGAGGGGCTTGCCGAGCTGCTCTCTTCGGGTTGGGAGCGTCAGGCCGACATGTTCATGCTCGACAGGCTGCTAAGCTCGACCGTCCCGCCGCCCTCACCGGCGCTAGACGGGTACTTGGCCTACAAAGGCGGACAGTCATTTCTCTACTACCTCCACAGCACCGGCGGCGACAGCCTGTTCAATAGAATGCTTGTGGAATTCAGGCTCACCCGCTCCGCCGAGGCCGCAATTGAGCGGATCTACGCAAAGAAGATGGAAGAACTCGGCAAAGATTGGCAAAGAGAGCTGCGCCGCATCTACTGGCCTGAGATCGGCCGCCGCGCAAACCCGGAGGCGCTGGCCTCGCCCGTCACGGCTAACGAGCGCAGCCGCGCAAACGTGCACCCGCGCCTCTCGCCCGACGGCAGGCGCGTCGCCTTTTTCAGCGACAGGTACGACTACACCCGGATAATCATCACCGATACCGCCGGCAAGGAGCTGCGCCGGATAGGCGGGGAGCACAGCTTGGGCAGTTCTTTCGAGTCCTTCCGCCATTTTAACGGCGCGATCGCCTGGTCGCCCGACGGCAAGCGGCTCGCCTTCATCGCCAAAAAAGGCGGAAAAGACGAGGTGCGCATCGTAAACGCGGCAAACGGGAGGGCGATACGCGCCGTCACGCCGCCGCTATCGTCTATCAGCGGGCTTGACTGGTCAAAAAAAGGCAACTTGCTGACGTTCATGGGAAGCTCCTACGGGCAAACGGACTTATACATGTACGACCTGGCCACCGAGGAGCTAAAAATCCTCGTGGACACCCACGAGTCGAAGGATTCGCCGCGATTCAGCCCGGACGGCGCCAAGATCATCTTCGCCGTAACGGATACCGCCGGTTTGGGTTCGGGGCCGTTCTCCCGCGCTAAGAGATCGACCTCAAACATCGCCGTTTACGAGATCGCCGACGGCGGCTACTACCTGCTGACGGATACGGAGTGGAACGACAGGGAACCCGCCTTCTCGCCCGACGGGTCGCAGTTCGTCTTTATCTCGGACAGGAACGGGATTGACAATATATATATAGATAGCGTCGACAACCCCGGGAGGCCGCGACCGCTCACCGACTACGCCGGCAAGTGCGCGAACCCCGACTGGGCGGCGGACGGGTCGGCCATCGTCTTCGACCTGTTCATGAACCAGTCCTGGAACATCTGGAGGATTGCCGACCCCTTGGAAAAGACCCTCGGCGACACAGCCTTGGCGCCTACGCTGTGGGCCAGGCATGAGGCGGATACGTCCGTACCGTTCTTCAGAAGAGTCGCCGTTACCCCCAAAGACAGCGCCGGCGCCGGCGACTCGGTCAAGGCCGTCAAGAACGGCAGACGCGGCGGGACCGTCGATTCGGCTAATATCCTGAGAAGAACTTTTACCGTAGACCCGCCGAATGATTCGATCCCGCGGTCGGAGCGCTACAAACTGCGCTTCACCCCAGACCTCATGATCATCGGCCTGGGCGTGAGCACCTACAGCGGCGCCGCCGGCCAAGCTCTCGCCACGTTCAGCGACATCATGGGCGATCACCGCGTCACGCTCGCTGGCGACCTGCAGATAGACATAACCGATTACGCGCAGGTATTCGCCTCCTACGAGTACCTAAAGCGCCGCGTCAACATGATGATCGGCGGGTTTTACTACAAGTACTACAGCTACGACGGGATCGGAAACCGCTACTTCCACGACTTGGAGACGGGCGGCATACTGGGGCTGAGCTACCCCTTCTCCGTCTTCTCACGCGTTGACCTCGACCTCTTCGGCCGCTACATCCGGCGGACGCCGATCACAGGAAACGACCCTGCGACGCTCGAGTCAAACGCCCTTCTCACGAGCCTGGGCTACACGTTCGACAACATACTCTGGGGGATAACCGGCCCGCTCACCGGCATACGCGCCTCCGCCTCCGCGCAACTCGCCCCGCCGCTGCCCTTCACCAACGAAGCGTACCTCTCCGGCGACATCGACATCCGCCACTACACGCATATCTTCAAGCGTTACGTTTGGGCCAACCGTTTGGTTCTGGGAGCGAGCGCAGGCTTAGGCGACAGCGCCAACACCGCGAGGAGGTACTTCTTGGGCGGCAATGAAAACTGGTTCAACTACGACGTAAACGTAGACAACTACATCAGAAACCTTGGCTACAGCTACTACTCAAGCATAATCTCCCCCCTGCGCGGCTGGAACTACTTCGACCTGACCGGCGACAAGGCGGCTCTCCTGAACACAGAGTTCCGCTTCCCCTTCATCCGCGAAATATCGACGGTCTGGCCGATCCCCATGCAGATCAGATACATAAACGGCGCCCTGTTCCTAGACGCCGGATACGCCTGGACGGACGACGGGATAGTCGGCGGATACGGCTTCGGGATGCGGGCCAACCTGGGAATCTTCGTATTGCGCTACGATCTGGGCTGGCCCACAAACTTCAGGGGCTTGTCGCGCCCGCCCATCAACTACTTCTCATTGGGCGCGGAATTCTAGCGGAGATCATGGGTATGGACGATAGGCAACGAGAAGGGACAGATAGGGCAAAGATGTACCGTAAGGGTATGAGTCGCTATGAAGCGCTTACGAAACTGAATATACTGATCAGAGGCCGAAATCAGTCAATAACATTAATAAACAACAATGACGGTGAAGAGGCTCGTCTAAACAGACGGTCTATCGGGAAGCTGCTTTCTAATCCGGCAGCGCTTAAATCGGAAAGAAACCGCTTCGCCAAAGAGCAACACTACGCTGTGGCCTCCGATATTATTTACTTATTTAGGGATTCGGTAAAACTCTTGGAGCGACCGGACAAAAACGGCAGCCCCGACGTGTTTATTCACCGATTCGGCGTACCGTTGCGCTTCAACGACGCCATCGCGTTTATAACGGTTAAGGAGAGCAGGCAACACGGAAAGAGGATATACAGTATGGAACTCATGAAAATAGAGAGACTCGGTGGTGCATTAGAAGAGGCGGGAGAGACACCCTTACTCACTTCCCCCGCACCGAGCCTCCAAAGCGGAGGCATTACGTCTCCGCGTCTCTATAATGATAATATACATAAATTACGCGCCGCCGTCAATACTTTATCAAAAAAAAGTTATTTTTTTAATATATCTTAATACAGATCAGATACATAAACGGCGCCCTGTTCCTAGACGCCGGATACGCCTGGACGGACGACGGGATAGTCGGCGGATACGGCTTCGGGATGCGGGCCAACCTGGGAA
>Ga0268262_10001236_pt1 | contig 32102 bp, 31 predicted proteins | sample TergutNc150P3_FD_190354 | JGI IMG/M metagenome (GOLD analysis project Ga0268262, IMG submission 190354) | Nasutitermes corniger P3 segment gut microbial community from laboratory colony in Florida, USA - Nc150 P3 (SPAdes) (version 2) | ecosystem: Host-associated > Arthropoda: Insects >... | reverse complement strand
ATTATTCAGCCGGGGACGCTCAAAATAAAACTCTGTTTCGTTCTTTTTCCACATCTGAAGCATTGCTTCTGTGGCGCTGTCTTCCCTGTAGGACAAATTTTTTTACCCCAACTTTTTTGAAAAATCTTTTAAAAATAATCCAAAAAATCCAAAATTAATGCTATACAACTAATTATAACACAAATATGCGAATTTTCTTGTCTTCTTGGGTGTAATATGCGACAGAGTTTTGAGTTTTGTTAAGCAACCCTCCCTATAACTTTCTCTCAATTTCAGTTAAGCTCATCCCACTATGCCAAAGAACAACTCAAGCCAACCAAACAACCGCCCAGCCCACTGGGCCGATGAAACCGCAGTGAAGGTAGTCTGGGAAAAGGGCGAAAAAGACCTTTACACCTGCGCTTCCGGGATTACCCCTTCCGGAACCGTCCACATTGGCAACTTCAGGGAAATAATCTCGGTGGAGCTGGTGGTCAGGGCCCTTAGGGATTTGGGCAAAAAAGTGCGGTTTATTTATTCATGGGACGAGTACGACGTGTTCCGCAAAGTGCCCCTGAATATGCCCAAGCAGGATGAGCTTAAAAACTATCTCCGCTTTCCAATCACCATGGTTCCCGATCCCTGGGAAAGGGATTCCAGCTATGCCAGGCACCACGAGATTGACGTGGAAAGCGTTCTGCCGGAGGTGGGGATTTTTCCCGAATACCTATACCAGGCCGCGAATTACCGGGCCAGCAAATACGCGGAAGGGATACGCAAGGCCCTTGAAAACAGGGAAGCCCTAAAAACCATCCTGGACAAATTCCGCGATGAGGATCACAAGATACAGGGCGAGTGGTGGCCGGTGAGCGTGTTCTGCGAGAAGTGCAACAGGGACGAAACAAGCATCGATAGCTGGGACGGGCAGTGGGGCCTTTCGTACACTTGCGGGTTGTGCGGAAACAAGGAGACCGTGGACTTAAGAAAGACAGGAGCTGTAAAACTGGTCTGGCGGGTTGACTGGCCCATGCGCTGGGAATATGAGAAGGTGGACTTCGAGCCGGCGGGGAAGGATCATCACAGCCAGGGGGGTAGCTTCGATACCGCAAGGCACGTTTGCAAGGATGTGTACGGCTGGGAAGCGCCGGTAACTTTCCGCTACGATTTCATAGGCATCAAGGGAACGCCTGGCAAGATGTCTTCTTCAAAGGGGAAGGTGATTGATCTGCCCGATATTCTCAGAGTCTATACCCCGGAAGTAGCGCGCTATCTTTTCGCCGGAACCAGGCCAAATGTTGAGTTTACAATTTCCTTTGACCTCGACGTGATTAAGATTTACGAGGACTACGACAAAACCGAGCGAATAGCCTGGAAAACCGAAAGCGCAAGGGACGAAGGAACCTATCAGTGGGAGAAACGCATCTACGAGTTTTCCCAGGTGGCGACCGACAGCGCCGGAAAACCCGCTATGCCTTCCTTCAAGCCCTATCAGGTTCCTTTCCGCCATTTTTGCAACTTGCTCCAAATTGCGGACGGCGATGTTGAAAAAACCCTTGCCGGCCTGGGACGCGAACCTGTCCCTCCAACGTCCGAACAGCTCCCCGCTTTGCGGAGACGGGCGGTCTGTGCCAAATACTGGGTGGAGGAATGCGCCCCGGAGGAGTTTCGCTTTAAGCTGAAAAAAGAAGGGGAAGAGCCGTCGCCCGCCTTGAACGAAGCCGAGAAAGCCGCAATCCGCTCGCTAAGGGACAAGCTTATTGCCAAAATCGAGACCTTTGCGGACGACAAATCCTGCGCCGAGGCGATATACAGAATCGCCGAGGAAAACGGCATGGAGCCCAAGACTCTGTTCAGGGCCGCTTACCAGGCCCTTATCGGCAAGGATCAGGGGCCAAGGCTTGCCAGCTTCCTCCGTTCAATAAGCAAGGAACGGCTTTTGGGGATACTGGCAAGATACTGAAATTCTCAAAAAGATATAGTTGTATTGACTGCCAGAAACTCACTATAATGTAGAAAATATTATTCCTTAGGAGGAAGAATGAAAAAGACAGTATTTACTGTATTTTGCGCGGTACTAATGGTTAGTACCCTGTTTATGGCTTGCGCGAAGAAAGCCCCGCCGGCTGCCGCTTCGATGGAAATTGTGATTGGAAACGGCACCGAGATTCAGTCCATTGACCCGACACAGGTTACCGGCGTTCCCGAGCATCGTGTTTACGAAGCTCTTTTTGAGGGACTTGTGGTCTATGACCCGCAGACGGCATTGGCAAAACCTGGTATTGCGGAGAGCTGGTCTTACAACAGCGACAACACGGTTCTCACTTACACGCTTCGCGATGGCATTGTATGGAGCGATGGCACCCCGATAACGGCCCAGACCGTTGTGGATTCCTGGCTGTATACCCTGAATCCGTCCACCGCCTCCGAGTACGCTTACATGATAGGCCTGGTTGTAAAGGGAGGTACGCTTTACAATGAAGAAGGCGGAAAGCCCACGGACGTTGCGATTCGGGCGGTAGACGCAAAGCACTTTGAAGTTACCCTGTCCGGCCCAGCCGCGTACGCTGTGGATATAATGGCCCACTACGCTTTCGCCGTCCTGCCAATGCACGTAATCAATAAGTACGGCGATAAATGGACCAATGTCGAAAACTTCGTAGGCAACGGCCCATTTGTGCTGTCGGAACGCATCCCCAACAGCCGCACTGTTGTAGTGCCCAATCCCAAGTACTGGAACAAGGCCAATGTATTCCTCACCAAGATCACTTTCCTTCCCATTGATGACGATAACACAGCCTACAATATGTTCCTGAACGGCGAACTTGACTGGTCAACAGGTATTCCGCTGAGCCGGATTGATGAAGTAAAACTTCACAAAGACTACAACGTTTCATCACAGCTCGGCACATACTATGTCCTCGTCAATAACGTGGATTACAAACCCCTGGCTGACCCGCGTGTACGCAAAGCCCTTTCAATGGGTTTTGATCGCCAGGAGCTGGTAGACAAAGTTACTAAAGGCGGTCAGATCCCAGCTACGGCGTTGGTTCCCCCCATGCCCGGTTATACCCCGACCACTGGTAACGCTTTCAATGTGACCGAGGCAAAGCGCCTCCTCGCCGAAGCGGGCTACCCGAACGGCCAAGGGCTACCGACTTTCGAATACATATACAACACAAACAATAACCACAGGATTATCGGTGAGTACCTCCAACAGGCCTGGAAGAATAACCTGGGAATAAACATCAATTTGCAGAACATGGAATGGGCAAGCTACCTTGACTACCGCGATACCCCCAGTATGCAGTTGGCCCGCGCCGGCTGGATCGCCGACTACATGGATCCCCAGAACTTCCTTGAGCTTCTTATCTCCAATACCGGCAACAACGACGGCAAATACAGCAATGCTCAATACGATGCCCTGATACGTCAGGCATCAACAATGCCCGCAGGGCCGCAGAGGAACGCTATTATGCGCCAGGCCGAGGATATCGCCATTACCCAGGAACAGGGCATGATCCCCATTTACTGGTATGTTTCCCAGAACATGATCGATCTTACCAAGTGGGATGGCTGGTATGCTAACCCGCTTGATAATCATCCCTACGTAGGCCTTAAACGCAAGTAATATAAGCCAAGCCCTAAAACCCCGTTGGGTTTTAGGGCTTTCTCATTTCTGACAGGAGGCTCTTATGGGACGATTCGTTTTAAAGCGATTTTTAAGTTTTATTCCAACCCTGCTTGTCATCATCATTTTTGGCTTTGTCATCATACGAGCCGCCCCGGGAGGGCCTTTTTCGCGGGAAAGGGCCGTTCCACCCGGGGTGCTGGCAAACCTCATGGCCAAGTACCATTTGGACGAACCCATTTACAAGCAATTTCTGCGCTATTTTTGGGACCTTCTTCATTGGGATTTTGGCCCTTCCTACAGGCTTAGGGATTTTACGGTTAATCAACTAATAGGAATAGCGTTGCCTGTCTCCCTTATTCTGGGTAGCATAGCTTTGCTGATTTCAGTTTTTATTGGCGTAATCGCCGGAATTGTTTCGGCCTTAAAACAGAACAAGGCGGCTGATTACACCATAATGGCCATTGCCGTTACGGGCAATTCGATGCCCACCTTCGTTGTCGGGCCGCTTTTGGTGCTGATTTTCGCGGTATGGCTCAAATTGGTACCAACTGCGGGCTGGATAGACAGGATTGGCACAAAGGCCCTGATCCTTCCGGTAATAACCCTTGCCCTGAACCAATTCGCGCGAATTGCGCGTGTCATGCGGGCGAGCATGATAGAAACCCTCAGATCTGATTACGTTAGAACGGCGCGTGCCAAGGGCCTTTCCATGCCTACCATTATTGTGAAGCATGTGCTAAAAGGGGCTTCCCTTCCGGTCGTAAGCATTTTGGGCCCGGCTCTCGCGGATATTGTTGTAGGCGCTGTCGCGACCGAAAGGATCTTTGCCGTACCCGGCATGGGCAGGCAGATAATGAACGCGTCTACCAACCGCGATTATACCTTGCTCATGGGAACGATTGTTACTTACGCGATTGTTCTTATCGTGATGAATTTTGTCGTTGATATAGCGTACGGGTTCCTCGATCCCCGGATTACATACAAATAAGGCGGAGAATTATGATCTTCCGTAAGAAAATAGACGAGGCGCTCAACGAGTTCAGCCAGAACGTCAAACCGATTTCGCTTTACCGCGATGCTTGGAACCGCCTAAAAAAGAATAAAATGGCCATGATAGGAATGGTCGTGGTCTTGATATATTTTCTTATCTCACTGTTGGCGCCGCTTTTGCCTTTTTATAATTACGCGGAGCAGGAGATGAGCCATATTAACATGCCGCCTTCTTTTAAGCCCGCCGGTGAAGTCATGATTAGTACGAGAGAGGCTTATCTGGTAAAGCTTATGGCCAAGGAAAAGCGCACCGAGTATACAGCCGTTGAAAAGGAACAACTCGAAGCCATGCACCGCGAGGCCGAAACCAATCCGGTAAATAAAAAGGTTTACATCTTTGGTACGGATGTTCTTGGCCGTGATCTTTTAACGCGTGTAATATACGGAGGCAGGATTTCAATAGGCATTGGGATAGTCGGTACCCTTACCGCGATGCTCTTTGGGACTTTTTACGGCGCGATAGCGGGTTTTATCGGCGGCAAAATAGATAATGTCATGATGAGGATTGTGGACGTGATTTACAGCCTGCCTTACCTTATGCTTGTCATAGTCCTGATGGCCCTGTTTGGCGGCAAGAGTATCTTCCACCTGTACCTCGCTATCGTGATGATTTCGTGGCTAAACCTTGCCAGGGTTGTCCGGGGCCAGGTAATGTCGCTAAAAAATTCGGAGTTTATCGAGGCGGCAAGGTCAGCCGGTGCGGGAACATGGCGTATTATTTGGAAGCACCTGCTTCCCAATGTCGTGGGGCTGATAATTGTCTATTCGTCCCTGTCGTTGCCTTCTTTCATTATAAATGAGGCCTTTCTTTCTTTCCTGGGCCTTGGTGTTTCGGCCCCGATGACTTCCTGGGGCGTTTTGATTGATGACGGCACGAAGGTTTTGGATCTGTACCCCTGGCTTCTTGTGATACCGGCTATAACCATGTCCCTTTTCATCTTTTGCATGAATTTCCTCGGCGACGGCCTAAGGGACGCCTTTGATCCCCAGGCGAAGAACAGGCTGTAGGTGGAGGGAAAACAGATGTCAAATAATACGAACAACGAAGAGATTCTTGAAGTAAAAAACCTCCGCACCTATTTTTATACAGACGAGGGAGTCGTAAAGGCGGTAGACGATGTTTCATTTTCCCTGCACAAGGGCGAAGTGATTGGCATAGTTGGGGAGTCCGGTTCGGGCAAATCGGTGGCAAACCTTTCCGTGATGAACCTGATTCTTTCGCCGCCCGGTAAAATCGTAGGTGGCGAAGTTCTCTTCCATGGCGACGATATCCTGAAACTGAAGGAAAAGCAGCTCCAGAAGATACGCGGGGCGAAAATTTCCATGATTTTCCAGGACCCGATGACAAGCCTTAACCCGTTTTTAAAGATTTCTACCCAGTTGATCGAGACCATAATGCTGCACCAGAACCTGGACAAAAAGCAGGCCCGCGAAAAGGCCATTGAGATGCTGAACATGGTAGGAATCCCCGCCGCCGCGGAAAGGGTCGATTCTTACCCCCACCAGTTTTCCGGCGGTATGTGCCAGAGGGTCATGATAGCGATGGCCCTCTCATGCAACCCGGAAATCCTTATCGCGGACGAACCGACCACTGCGCTGGACGTAACGATTCAGGCGCAGATTCTCGATTTGATCAGGGACTTGACCCACAAGCTCGGCACGGCTGTGATCCTTATCACCCACTCCCTCGGAGTAGTGGCGGGAATGTGCGACAACATCTACGTCATGTACGCGGGGCGTGTCGTCGAGTTCGGCACCGCAGAGCAGATTTTCGAGACACCGCGCCACCCGTATACCCGCGGTCTCATCAAGTCGGTACCGCGCTTGGACAGGCGGAACCGCGACAGGCTCTTTTCAATTCCGGGGCAGCCGCCCAACGTAATCGACCTGCCGCCTTGCTGTCCCTTCTTCCCGCGCTGTTCAGAGGTAACAGAGCGCTGCAAGACTGCCTACCCTGAACAGGTAGACTTTGGCGACGGCCACAGGGCCGCCTGCTGGGAGGCGTCCGCCAAGGAGGCGGCGAAATGAGCGATCAATCTAAAAACCTGCTTGAAGTAAAAGACCTGCGAATGTATTTTCACACGGGAACAAAGGGAATAATAAACCGCGAGAAGCGCTATACTTACGCGGTGGACGGGGTTTCTTTTAATATAAAGAAAGGCGAAACTCTCGGCCTTGTTGGAGAATCCGGCTGCGGCAAATCCACGGTCGTCCGTGCGGTATCGCGCCTTCACACGCCGACTTCCGGCGAAGTTTACCTTGACGGGAAAAACTTAACAACGATGAAAAGCCGCGAGCTTCTTGAAGCCCGCAGGCATATGCAGCTCGTCTTTCAGAACCCCTACGGCTTTTTGAATCCAAGAATGACCACCGGCGACATCATCGCCGAGCCGATGCGTATCTACAGACAGCGCGGTTTATTGGACATGAACGAAGATGAAATCATCAAGCGGGTTGAAGACCTTATGGAGATGGTCGGCCTTTTGAAGTATTACCGCAACCGCTATCCGCACGAGTTTTCAGGCGGCCAGAGACAGCGTATCGGTATAGCGCGTGCCCTGGCGCTGAAGCCCCAGTTGATCCTCGCCGACGAGCCTATTTCCGCCCTTGACGTTTCCATCCAGGCGCAGATATTAAACCTTTTCAAGGACATACAAAAAGAGATGGGCCTTTCCTATCTTTTTATAGCCCACGATCTTTCGGTTATCGAGTACATCTCCGACCGCGTGGCGGTTATGTACCTTGGGAAGATCATGGAAATAAGCAACAACGACGATCTCTACAACAACCCGCGCCACCCTTACACCCAGGCGCTCTTGTCGGCGGCCCCAATCCCCGACCCCAAGGTCGAAGCCCAACGCAAGCGCATCATTCTGACGGGGGACGTGCCCTCTCCGAACGTTCAAAGGCCGGGCTGTTACTTCTACGATCGCTGTCAGCACCGCATGGACAAATGCAAGCTCTCTCAGCCGGAACTAAAAGCAGGTAAGGACGGTAACGAGGAACATAAGGTTGCCTGTTTTCTTTGCGAGTAGGGGTTTATAAAAACCTTATCTATATTTCTCAATAAATTTTTTGACAACCTTAACAAAAAGATATGGCTCTTCATCAGGAAAATCATGGGCAGAATTTTCAAAAATATATAAATACTTATTATCACTGTTAGTACCTAAATTCTCATAAGCATTCTGCGCTAGTTCTACCGGTAAAATGCCATCATGTCTACCCCAAAGTATTATTGATGGTATTGTTATTTTGTTCATCTGGGATGATAAATTAAATTTTTCCAGATTGAAATTCTTTTGAGCATTATTATTGTTTAAAAAAAATAATATTGGTAAAGGTGAGGTCCAACGGGGAAAATCTGTTCTATTTGACGGATTGTAATAATATCCATTTAATTTGTTAACATTATTTGCGTGTCTATTCATAAAATTATCCCATGTACAAAATTCTGTATTATACCAATCCAGTTCTTTTTTCCAATAATTTACATCTATTCCGGCGTTTATTCTTTCGTTCGCTTTGTCCTTAACCCATGCCCAGGACAGTTTCATGCCCTCTTCAAGATTATGAGCGCTTGCTGATCCAATCCAACCAGATATATATTGCTGATTTCTTACATCCAATAAATAAGCTGTACCAAGCCCACCACCCCAACTATGTCCCATTAAAAATATGATTGGATTATTATATTTATACCTGATAATATGTACTATTTTTTCTAAATCTTCCACAAATTGTTCTACAGTAAAACTATCAGGTTTTGAATTCCCCTGGGCTCCTCCAGATCCTCTTTGATCGTAATATACAAAAGCATAGTCATTTTGTAATTGCCTATGAGTTGAACTAATTGCCGCATCCAATGACGTGTTTCCTGGTCCGCCATGCAGAAAAATTACAAACACATTTGAAGATTTATTTCCTCTTACCCATACAGGCATTACAGCTCCGGCATTTTCAAGATAAAACCAATCTCCACCTTTATATTCATCATTAAGTAATTGATCATTACATGAACCAAGATCCAATACAGTGATAAAAAGAATAAATAATATTTTGTTTTTTATCATCCCTCAAGATCTCCTTGAAAATAGTAAGTCGCACCAAATTTTAATGCTACATGTGGCAGTATATAATTATTAAAGGGATATTGCCCAAAAAAGACTATATCGGTGTTTATTCTTAATGGAATGTCTGTTTTTTTTCGAAAGTCCCAACCTAAAAGACCAAGTTTTACAATTGGCATGAAATGAGATCTGCCATATTTTGGTTTAACTGAGACATTGCCACTATCATTGACGATATAGGCATCCCCGCCATGTTCCCATGTATGAAGATAACCAAGACCAAGCCCGAATTCCATGCTATATCCTATTGGAAAAGTATTCCGCCAGTTAATTCCTGTGTTTACAAAAAAGCCAACATGATTTCGCTGATGGATATAAGTGCCCATTCCAACTGTAAAATTAAATGATTTGAAAAATATATTTTCATAACCAATTTCAATCCCGGGATGTATAAGAGTTTCACCATAATAGCTTATGTTTATTGGGATACCCTTTTTATCTTGTCCGTATACAGAATAACCAGTCAGTAACAATATTAAGAACAGAATATTTTTTTTCACCTAATACCCCTAGCAAATAAAATATCTTTAAAATACGCTGTCATTCAGACATAGACAATTCATCTTTTCAGTTATTTTACTGTTTTTATGATAACTGTTTTCAGTTATTTGTCAGTTATTGGATGGAATTTAACATTTATTTTCCAATACCTACCAACGCCATTATAGCATAGCGGCTTGGAGCCCCTGTTTTCTGGTAAATTTTCTGTAAATGTACTTGAACGGTATTAACTTTAATATCCATTAGAATTGCAATTTCCTTATTTGACTTACCTTGAAGCAATGCTTCAACTATTTCGACTTGCCGTTTGGAGAGATTGTATTTTTGCACAAATTTACAAGAAAGACCGTATTGGGCTGTATATAAAGGCGGGGTATTATTTAATTCTCCTGTAAGTAACTGTGTGCTATAACTTGAAATGAGTTTTATAAAAAGATAGAATATGAAAATGTTCAAAACAAGTAAAATAACACAGAAAAAACCGAGATATAGAAAATTGTTAATGCCCGCTTCCAATTGCTTTAAAAGAGGATTACGTATTGTCAAGTATGCAACAGCTCCAATAGTCGGAGTAAGCAGGATAATTAACCAAATACGTAATGGAGTACGATTTACAGCTTCCTGAGGTATAGCCCTCATCACAGAGTAATAAAATAATGCCCATAAAAAAATAACGATATAATAGATTATATTGGCTTTCATATAAAGATCATTGCTTGAAAATAGAAATTTACCGGATATTCCAAGAAACATTGAACTGAAAATAACATCAACAAGAAATGTAACATTCCAATGATAAAATGCCGTTATGCATATATTTTTCTTTTTTCCGCCAGATAAAAAAATTAATATTATATACATTAAAGCCGGAAGCGTTATTTTGAAAATAATATGAATTGGGAAAAAATGACCATAAAGGATCATATATAAAGGACGGAATAATAAAATAAGAAACACAAGTAAAATTTTTTTAGTTCTGTATTCCTGTTGGTACAATTTATAAAACAGCAACCAAAGCGTTAAGAATTGCATTCCTGTTAAGAGAATTTCCAGAGGTATATTTATTTCACTATCCATATATGATTAATTTATATAACAATTATATTATTTGTCAAACGCAAAGTATTCATCTTTCTTATTATTGCTAAACTAAAAAATATACTGAAACGAAAAACATATGTGGAGAATAAAAGTGATGCCTTCTTCAGCACTAACAGGTAATATTGTAATAGCAATAAAGCAATCAAAAAAAATAAGAAAACAATTTTTTTTATATTATGGGGGCTTTTACTGCATTTCGTCCCAGAACTTGATCCTTTCTTTCAACAGCGAAGGGATTTCCAGATGATATGGACAACGGTTCACGCAGAGGCCGCATTCAAGGCAGGTTCTGGCTTTCTCAACGGGCGGCCCCACAAATAAACGGGCGCGTTCCGGGGTCATTCGCTTTAAGAAGCTCTTCATGTTCAGAACCGTGCTGATGTGGATGCTCTGGGGGCAGGGCTGGCAGTAATCGCAGCGGTGGCACCAACTGGGGCCGAATTCAAGGCGCTGCTTTTCAATTTCTTTTTCGTCGTCGGCGCTGAAGGTTTCGCTTTTTTTTACAATACTGACAATCTCGCGGAGCTCTTCTATTTTTTCAAAGCCTGGATCGGGAACGATGTTTTTGTATTGCTCAAGAAAACGGAAGGAAAGCGCTGCGTTAGGCAAAAGGCCACCACCCATCGGCTTCATCGCGATAAAGCCCATGTCAAGTTCCTTCGCCAGCGGGATTGCTTTTTCGGCCGCTTCCGTGTCGATGTAGTTGAAGGGAAGCTGAACGGCGGCGAATTTTTCGCTTTTCATAATACCAATTGCCAGGGAGACGCTGTGGCTGGAGAAAGCGGGAAACCGCACTTTGCCGGCTTTAACCGCTTCTTCAAGTCCCTCCATCGCGCCGTCCGGCCCAAACACCGCTTCCTTTTGGGGTTCGGAACTCACGTTGTGGAGCTGGTAAATGTCCATATAATCGAGGCCAAGTCGTTTCAGGCTTAAGTCCAGGTGTTCTGTGAAAGTTTTCTTGTCTTTTGCCGGGGATTTTGAGGCAATGACAAGGGCTTCTCTTTTGGTCCCTTTTATTGCTTCCCCGATTTTCTCTTCGCTATCGGCGTATCCGGTGGCCGTGTCGATGAAATTTATTCCAAGGCCAATTGCTTCCCGCACGATGCGCACGGCCTCGGCTTTGGAAATCCGCATAATGGGTATGCCGCCGAAAGCGACTTTGCTTACCATAAGGCCGGTTTTGCCAAATCTCACCTTGTCCATTTTTCCATCCTTCTTATTTGATAATACGAAAACACGTGAAAAAAGTCCATTAATTTGCCCTTTGACAACTATAATAAAGTCCGTTATTATTAACCGACAATGATAATATGGAGGCATTATCCGCGTTGCGGAGGCTCCAATTAAACCAGCCTGACCGCTTACAGGCAGCCAGGCTTAAAACAGAGGTGTGGTTGTGAAGAGGTTTTTTGTTTTACTTTGCGTGCTGGTTCTGGTTGCGGGTTTTGCCGTAGCAGACGACATCGGCGTAGATGTAGGGGTGGAATTTTACAATGGAAATATCAACAAAGCGGATGGAGATCCCACGGACTCCCAGATTGCGCCCTTTATTACCTATGAAAATACGTTTGGTGGTGCCCTGACTTTCCATGCGGGACTGGAAAATTATTATATCCATCTTGAAAGAGAACCAGGCCCTGACGGGGATTACTTTCCTCAAGATTTTGACCTTAATATTTGGCTAAACTATAGACTTAATCTGAGTAGCGCCTCTAATCTACAGTTTTATTTGCAAAATCAAAATAATGTCGAAGTTGAACCAGTCCACCATGGGACGACATACCAGACAAACACAGGCACTCTTACTCCCGGTGTTAGATTCGGTCAGAATACGGATTTTGGGGGTTTTTATGTCAGATTTAGGGCACCTTATGATTATGTACGGGCCGGTAGAGATGATACAAGATTCCGTCTTAGGTCTCGGCTTGGTTGGACCAGCAACTTTGGCCTGGGGCTTTGGGCACAAGTAAATAGCCAGATTACTCCCGAGCTTGATCTTTATCAGGCATTGCTTTTATATGCTAGTTACGGAACGGACTCTTTCGGGGACTTTGATGTTACCGTTACCATCCCCAAGGAAGTAAGCAGTGGTATAACTATCAACCCCACATGGGGATATGATCTTGAAAACTCATCTATCTCCTTAGATTGTACGTTTTCTGGTGTAGGTACTGATGACGGTATAAGTTTAGATGTCAGCCCTTATGTTGAATATCGTGCGGGAGCCTGGACTTTATACACACAATTTGACTTTACGAATGTAACGGCTAATGGCGGCGATATGAGTATCTCCCCGACCTTGGGTGTTAAGTTCAGTTTCTAAGCGAAACAGCCCTTAATACAACAACCTCGCCCTTAAAGGCGGGGTTGTTTTTTTTATTTCTCCCCAAAAAAACTTGCAATTCCGTGTTCGTTCAATAAGGCCAAAAACTTCTTTTGATTCCTTGTTGGCACTATGAGCATCCCTCCCTCGGCCCGAAAGGCAATGCGCTTTAGTTCCGGATCGCGCAAAAGTTCTTCCGCTATTTTCCGGTTTTCGCCCAGGCTGTACACCAGCACGTCGCGGCGGTAATGACCAAACAGTCCGGCGCGGGAAAGCGCCTTGTCAAACAGTTCCAGCCAATGGGGGGCGGGGGCCGGATCGATAAGCTTTTTAAAACGCTCGATTCGGTCTTCTATGTGCTTTTTGGATTCGCAGCCTGAAATGAAAGAAGCCGGACTTACGCGCCAGCGATCTTCCCCCAGCTTAATGCCTATCCTGTCAAGGTACACTGTCCGTTCCAGCGAGTTGCCCTGAACGGTAACGAGAAGCAGTTCCTTGTCGGCAATTGCCTGGTATTCATGGCGGGGCAATGGCGGTTTCTCCGAGGACAGGCCCAGGCACCAAAGGCCCAGTTTTGTGATGCGGATGGTTTTTAGGGAATCGTACGGCGAGATGGGCATTTGCTTTGAAGCTTTTGTAAGGGCAAGCGGCGGCGTCTTAAAGGTAATTTCCAAAAGTCCCAAAGCGGCAAAAATATAGCAGTACGCTTTAAACAACGGCTTTACCAGCAAAGGATGACGCAATATTCCGTATACATTGAAGTCTTCGTAATAATCGCAGGAATAGGCAATACCATCCAATTCAAGCAAAGAACCCTTTATTCTTAAAGTTTTTTCGAATTCGCTGCCGGAAAACCAAAACTTCTTCGCGGTAACCATGATGTGTTCGGCCAGTTTGTCGGCGTCAAAACAACGGCCATCCTTGGCGACTTCCAAAAGAATTTTATGGAAAGTTTCCCTGGATGTCGGCAATCCCTCATAATTCTCCAGATAATAACCCGGACTCTTGCTCAAATGATCGATGCAAACGTTATACTCAAGATAATTGCGGTCAGGATAATACCATGTTTTTTTGTACAGCGAATCCTGGCCGAAAAATCCGATTACCATATTCCGGATTTCTTCATGGGCGTCTTTTGGGCGAACCGGCCTGAAGTTCTTCATGCAGAGCGTAAAGCGCATGGTTAAATCGATGCTGTCCGGGCAAAGAGTGTTATCCATATCAAATTCAAGAAAACCGGACGATGCCCGCAGTTCCGCCATTTGTTTTTTCTTGAATCCCTTTACTGCCTTTTCCCTTTCCGCTTCGGAAATATCCGCAAACAGCTGTTTTACGGTATCGCAGAGCAGGGGATACGAATCGGCTATTGACTGGCTGTTATCCCAGCCGGGTTCAGTATCGTCGGACACGCAATTGCCAATGTCAGCTTCAGGAGGCGGGTTAAGCCAGGGCGACAGCGCTTTTCGCAGAAACGCGGGCAACCCAAGAGCGTACTGCCCGTTGGAGCGATCGAGAATCAAAAAACCCAGATTGAGTTCCTCGTTCAAACGCAACTGTGTTTCCCACGAGTAACGTTTGTCTTTTACCAAAAAGGTTTCTTTAAATTTATTTTCCAGAACCGATACGGGGAGATAGTCGGTAAACGCCAGAGCGGAAAGCACATTTTGGGTTAATGGCGGCAAATATTCAAACCATTGATTGAAACTATCTTTTGTTTGGAAGGTTAAAGCCCCCGCAAGCATCTGAATAAGATCCACTTTCTTTGTCACAGCCAATTTTCCAATCAGGGCTCTGTATATTTCTTTAAGGAACTCCATTGGAAATTGTGCGACAGAGGATACAAATTCAGAGGTCACGGTTTCAGATTTCACGGTGCGTCTCCTACAAGGTAGGCCACATCCTCCGGGCTCAGGGCTTTCAGCGCCCCCGGATCGTCGGCAAGAAGCGCTCCCGCCAAATCGGTCTTTCGCTTCTGAAGTTCCAAGATTCGCTCTTCAATTGTATCTTTGGCTATGAGCCTGTAACAGAACACCGGATTCTGCTGTCCGATGCGGTGGCTGCGGTCAATGGCCTGATTTTCGGCGGCGCTGTTCCACCAGGGATCCATGATGAAAATGTAATCTGCCGCCGTAAGGTTAAGGCCGGTTCCTCCGGTTTTTAAAGTCATAACAAAGGCCTTAACGTTGTCGTCTGTTTGAAAGCGGCTAACCAGCGACTGGCGATCCACCGTCGCGCCTGTCATTGTAAGGTTTTGAATTCCAAGTCCGGCCAGGTCTTCGCTCACAATATCCACCGTTGCGAGGAAGTTGGTAAAGATAAGGCACTTGTGGTTGTTCTCGGCCAGTTCCGCTATCCGGTCAAGCAGGTACTGGCGCTTTGCCGACGGCCCGGCGTATTCACCGTCCGCCTCTGGAACACTGGCCAGGCGGCGCAGTTCGCCTAACGCCTTGAAAATAATAAACGAAGATTTTGCCGCCTCGCCCCTTGCGATGATATTGTCGATGAGCTGTTTGTATTCCTGCCGCCTGCGGTGGTAAACGGCCAGGTGGCTTTCTTCCAGCTCGATGTACGCGGTTTCTTCGGTTTTGGCCGGAAGCTCTTTTAGCACGTCCCGCTTCAAACGCCTGAGCATGAAGGGATATATCCTTGCCTTTAGGTCTTTAAGGGCGTCTTCGTCGTTGTCATCCTGAATGGGATGAAGGTAGCGCTGAACAAAAAGCCTTTCGGAACCGAAAAACGAAGGGTTGAGAAAGCGGAACAGGCTGTACAGTTCCCCCAGGTTGTTTTCTATCGGAGTGCCGCTCAGGGCAAGCCGGTGTTCTCCATTCAGGGACAGTACCGCAGTCGTTGTTTGAGTGGTCAGGTTTTTGATGTTCTGGGATTCGTCAAGGATGATATACAAAAAATTGATCTTTTGAAAATCTTCGATGTCGCGCCGCAATGTAGCATAGGTACTCAGGATGATCCTGAATCCTTCGGTTTCCAGTTGAGCCGTATCCCGCCCGATTCCATAATGCACCATGCAGGGCAGTTCCGGCGCGAACCGTTCCAGTTCCGCGACCCAGTTGAACACCAGCGTTTTCGGGCAAAGTATAAGGCAGTTTCCCCTAACGCCCGCTTCGTTAAGGGCTCGCAGAAGGGCTATCACCTGAATCGTTTTTCCAAGGCCCATCTCATCCGCAAGGCACGCGCCCATGCTGTACTCGCGCAGGTAGTCAAGCCAGCGCACGCCGTACTCCTGGTAGGCTCTGAGCTGGCCGTTTTCCAGCGACCAATGGCCTTTGCGTTCCTGAATAGAATTGTACTTGACAAAGAAGGGCCGCGCTTCCTCCCAGGCAGTGCCTTCAATCTCGATGGAATCGTCCTGCAGCAACAGGGGAATGTCGAAGTACGACAGCTCCACCGCGCCTTCGTTTCCCTTGATCTGTGTTACCAGACGATCAAGGCGATCCATTGTCCGCTTGTCGGGAAAGGAGCGCGTCCCGTCCGACAGGGTGATGCAGGATGCCTTGCGGTATTCCGCCATGAACTTGGCAAACGAATAACTTTCGCCAGCGATTTCCACCACCGCGTTGCCTGAAAGGTAATCGATGCCCTTTCCCATTGACAGCCGGATTTTAGGTCGAGAAAAACTGAGCTTGTAGCCTGCAAGAACCTCGGCTTCCAGTAGCACGAAACGCTGGGACAGGTCGACGATGTTCTCCGCGAAGAATTCGCGGGCAAACTTGGGCGCAATGATAAAGCGACCGTTTTCCTCGTGAACTGAATTTTTTGCCGTTGCTTTGTTTCCGCGATTCAGCACTGCCCTGAATTGATCCTCAGGCGGCTCCGGAAAGATCACCTCCGCAACGCCAAAAATTTTTTCGTTTTCGTATATTTCCACAACAGTAACAATTTCTTCGTTTTCCAGAAAGTGCGGAGGAAAACCCCTGAGAAAACAGATTGGCCTCACATGGATATAGCCGTACTTATCGATCTCCATGAATAAAAGGGCGGGAAGTGCCGCCGCCGGCCTTATCTTTTTAACGGACCAGCCTTCATACAGTAGTTCCAGATTGGAAAAGCCGGAAAACACAAGTGAAAGAAAAGCGGATAATTCGTCTTTCCGCAGTCGTGAATATATTCGATCCGTTTCCGCCCAGCGCAGGCCAAGATCGTGAATACGGTAAACGGAAGTTCCCGATACCGCCAGACGCGGAGAAATGGTATAAAACCTGCGAGCCTCGGCGACCGCCTCGCCGGATTCGCTTTGGAGTTCCGGAGATACATTGACGTACTGTTCTGTAAGGGTGTTCGCGTTCGGAAGGTTCTCGATACGGACGGCACAGCGGTATTCTCCTTCCGCCATAAACAATATCTTGTTTTCTTCGTCGCGCAAATTACCGGAGGCAAGGGCCTGTTCAATAAGCCGATCTTCAGGATTATAAAGCGTATAGTCGTCATCGTCGGTTTCGTCAAAATCTATTACAAATGAAAAGTGTCGTTCGTTTTTTCTGGCAATAAATTCCCGCAAAAGTTCCCGAACGGGGCCGGTGAATCGGCGGAAGTCGGGAGCCTGCCTTCCGCTTTTTGGCGAATGAAACCTTAGAAAGCTACGTTCCCCGGTTCTGCCGATGGTAAAGTAAAAGCCTGCTTTGTCGCGGGGGTTTTTGGTTTTTTGAATGATCGTTGGTTCAGCTTGAGCGTCTTTTGTTTCAGTCGGCGCAGGCGGCGGTTTTTCGTCTTTTCGCGGCCTTCCCCGTTTCTGCTTTTCCCTCTCCACTATAAAACTATGCGTGTTTGATGAACGATATACAAGTGGGGTGTAGTCCGTCAGTCCTTTAATGCCCCGATTGGGACAATATACACCCCATCGTTTCTTTTATAGCCCAATTCTCCGGCGGTCAGAACCATCAGGAAAGATGGCTGTTTCATTTTATCCAGGTTTATTTTTTCACGCAGAGTTTTTAAATTTTCAGTAGCGATCTCGATTTCTTTTGCGCCCATTTTTACTTCAACTGCGCCCCATCTTCCGTCCTTAAGGTGAACAATTGCATCGGCTTCCAGTCCGCCTTTGTCGCGGTAATGAAACACTTCGCCGTCAATAGCCTGAGCATACGCACGCAGGTCGCGAATACACAGCGACTCAAACATTAAGCCGAATGTGTTAAAGTCTGATAGAAGGCTGTCTGAATTGGCGCGAAGGACGGCGGCGGCAATGGATGGATCAACGAAATGTCTTTTGGGAGAGGTTCGCAAAGCGGTTTTGGAGCGCATGGCCGGATTCCACGCGGGCAGGTCTTCTATTACGAATATGCGGCGCAACGCGTTTAGGTAGGCGGAAATGGTTTTTTCAGAAATGGTTTCTTTATCTACTGCAATATCCTGTTGAATGGTTGTAATGCTTGTCGCTGTAGACACATTACGCGCCAATGAACGCATCAAAGCGCGAAGACGCATGGGATTCTTTTCAACGCCATCCACACGGGACACGTCAATATTGATAACCGCGTCAACATAGTCATACACTTGTTGCGGGGCTATAGAAGTCGTTTGCCCGATAGAAGCTGGCCAACCGCCGCGGATCAGTGCAAAGGCCAGTTTTTCAATCGTTAATGAAGAAAAACATTCCCCGACTGCAGTTCCATCAAAAAGCGATTTTAGGGAAACCATTCCGTTCGATTCCAACGATTCAAACAAGGACATGGGACGCATTGTCATCCGCGAAATACGGCCGGTTCCCGTATGCTGAACGGCATTGTCTTTCGGTACGGCTGAGCCGGTCAGGATGAACTGGCCGGTTTCCCCGCGCTGATCTATCGCGAACCGAACCGCGTCCCACAGTACCGGTGCCATCTGCCATTCGTCAATAAGGCGCGGAGTGTCTCCATTTATCAGGATAGAAGGCTTTATGTCAGCCGCTTTCAGGTAGGAAGCAGTGTGGTCGGGATCTTGCATATAAAGAGCGCTTACTGCCTTTTCTTCGGCTGTCCTTGTTTTCCCGCACCATTTTGGCCCTTCAATAAGCACCGCCCCGGAGGCTTCCAGCGCTGACGATAGGACTTTGTCCGCCATGCGGGTCAGGTATTTTTGCTTCATCGCTAATTACGATTTTAATTTTCACTTCCGACTTTGTCAAGGTTTTACTTCCGCTTTTGGCCGACTTTCACTTCCGGTTTTGGCATGGTTTTACTTCCTACTTTGGCAAGGTTTTGATTCCGGCTTTGGCAATCTTTTCACTCAGTAGTTTTCACTTTATACTGTTATTCTGAACATGCGAATTGGTAAAGGGGATTAATTATGGCAATTCCAAAAGAAATGCAGGGCAAATACAATGAAATTGCCGCAATGATCGTTGAATTTTGCGATAAAAAACTTAACGACGACTATAAAAGGTTATGCGTGGGATTGCTGGAAAAACTCTGCCGCAAGCGTCCATCGCCATTGCTTTCGGGGCGCGCTAATACATGGGCAGCCGGAATAGTGTATGCCATAGGTTCAAACAATTTTATTTTTGACAAGACGCAGAAGATCCATTTAACGTCCAACGAGCTTGCCGCCCCTTTTGGCGTTTCTTCAAGCACAGCCAGCGGTAAAGCGGCTGAAATAAAGAAAATGTTTAAGATCGATTTTTTCCATTCCGAATGGCTGCTACCGGAACATATAGAAAATAACCCAATTATTTGGATGGTCCAGGTAAACGGGTTTATCGTTGATATCCGTCATATGCCTCTGGAAATACAAGAGCAAGCGTTTGCAAAGGGGATCATTCCATATATACCAGGTGAAAAAGAAGGGCAAGAGGAGTAACAGGCAGATTAAAACTATGACCACACCGAACGGCAATAACACGGCAAGCATTGGTTTCGAACAGCAAATATGGGCGGCGGCGGACATTCTGCGCGGTAATATGGATGCGGCGGAATACAAACACGTCGTACTGGGGCTTATTTTCCTCAAATATATTTCGGACAAATTCGAGGAGCGTTACCGCGCTCTTGAAGCCGACCTCGGCAGATATAATGCCGATACGTTTCATAATGATCTACACCCATTTACTACGCAAAAACCGTACTATTGACTGGCAAAAGAAGGAATCCGCCCGCGCCGGTATGCGGCGTATGGTCAAGAAGCTGTTAAAAAAGTACAAGTATCCGCCGGACGGCATGGAAGACGCAATCGCCACCGTGATCGGTCAGTGTGAAATGTGGGCGGATAATTAGGAAATATAAACTCATATACTCTTCGGTGATTAGTTCCAAGTCAAAACCACCCTTACCACCTGCCCCGACCGCCCCCTCCAAAGCCGCCGCGATTAAAATTGCTATTGCCAACGGCGGTGACAAGACTGCTAAGGGTAATGTCCTGCACTTTCTGCTTGTTGACGTACAGCGAATAGGTCTTGCCGACAACCAAGTCGGGGGACGTGAAAGCCGACATATAAAAAGAAGTTTTGGCCGTATAGTCAAGGATAGTTTTGCCGCTGGAATCCCTTAATTCAATTAAAGCGCCGTTTGGCTGTTGCTGGTTGTATCCAACGATCACGGCAGGTTGTTTGGATTGGGGGGACACGCTTGTAACGCTCCCTGCGGTAACAAGAGTGCCGCCTGAAATAAGCATAGTGCCGTCAAAGTCTATGGCCCCTTCCATTCCCATGGATGGCCCGCTGATGCGAAGCGTTCCGCCTTCAAGAAAAATATTGTTATTGGAGTCGATGCCGTCCGTCGTCCCGTGGACATGGATATTGCCGCCTGTAATGCGCACATAGATATTTTCGTTTGTCGGACGGCCCATTGGCTGACGGCCCATCGGAAACCTGCCCCGCACATTGCTAGTGGTGGCTACATATTCTCGCGCATTGATGCCGTCGTCCCTTGAGAATATATCAATGTCTCCGCCCTTAATGGTAACGTTAAGCCCCTCTATACCCTCGTAGCACTCCGTGATGCGGATAGTACCGCCTGTTATTAGAACGGAGCCCTTAGCCGTGATGCCGTCGTCTTTTACCGTCATTGTCAGAGTGCCGCCGTTGATGGTAACAGAGCTTTCGGCCTGTATGCCGTCGTCCTGCGCATTGATGGTAAACGTGCCGCCGTTAATGGTAACGTAACCACGTTCCGCGTTGACATCGTTGTTGGACTGTATGCCGTCGCCTCCGGCGCTCAACGAGAAAGTCCCCGCTTCAACAATTACAGCGTCACGGCCACGCAGCGCGTCGCCAACCGCTTTTATATTAAACACGCCGCTTTTTATGGTGAGGGTGTCCTGGGCGCGAATGCCGTGCTGGAAATTGGCCGTAATGTTTAGCGTGCCTTTTCCTGTCCCGTTGGACGAAATAACCAAATCATTCTGGACGAAGATTACGGCACTGTTATCGTTACTATTATCGTTTGAATGTTTGCCGTCGGAAATTGTGTTCACCGATCCGTCAAGCAAAATCAATTCCACAGTTTTGGCGCGAGGCGCATATATGGCAGGGCCGTTCGGGTTATTGAGAGTGAGGTTATCAAACACCAATTCCACGACATCGTTCTTTCCTGCTTGAATAAAAACCTGCCCTTCCTGTTTTCCCGACAAAACGTATTTGCCGCCAGAAGTGATGCGGAACATTCCGTTTGAAAACACAGCCTGCCTGTAGTCGGCGCTTGAGCTTTCCGAGGAACCTGCGGACAAAAACGCCATTAAACTCAAAGCAACAACGAACAATTGAATTTTCTTCATGCTTATAATTCATCTCCTTTGTAATTTCTGCTTAAAGTGATATTCAGGTTGCCATTGCGACAACGCAGTTCGTCAATTAGCGCCTTGGATGACGATTTCAAACGCACGACATAGGTTAGTTCAAAAAGACTGCCCATATCAGTGGTTGTCACTTTTTCCAGCCTGACGCTGCTGGTGTATTTGGCGAAGATGTCATCAAATAACCCATCATAATCCAGGTTTTCGGGAATCTTTATTTTAAGAAAGCGGATACTCCCGTCGTCGCCGAAGGATAACTGCGTTAGCAGTAACGATGCACCGCCAACAAGCAGCAAAAACACAAAAGCGTAAAATAAGTAACCCAGCCCTGTTACAAAGCCCAGGGACATAGCGAAAAATAACGCGGAGATTTCCCTGGCGGTTCCCGGAATGGAACGGAAACGTACCAGAGAAAACGCTCCGGCTACGGCAATCCCCGCGCCGATATTTTTATTTACCAGCATGATGACAACCTGTACAATGGCGGGCAGTAACACCAGTGTCATAGCCATGCTTCGGCTGTAATTGTTTTTGAACATATAGATTCCCGCTATGACGAAGCCGAAGATTAAAGAGAAGACGGTGCAGAGAATCATGCCTTGCAGTGTAAAGGATCCGTTGTACACGCTTGCGCTAATTGAATTAAGCGACATTTTTACGCTCCTGTAAGCCTTGCAATTTTGAAATATACCTGGCATAGCATGTGCCAAATTTAGAAAAAGAAACCGGAAAAATATTGTTTTCGCTAAGAGCGCAGGTAAGCCATAAAGGTATAGCACCCTCGGTCTTTATCTCCATTAACATCTGATTTGAATCCAGAATCTGATAGTTGTTATCAAGATTATATTCATCAAATTTATTGCTATTCAAAGAGCATAGATGAAAGACGATATTTCTGTCGAATGTAATACGCAAGCCTTTATCTTCGATGCCGTTATAAGCAGTTCTTTTATAGGCGATATGGATTTTTTCCGAAACCGGATTGATTTGCAGAAAATAGCTTATTTCGCGGGAAATTTGGGAATCAACCTCCGAAATAATTTCCCGGACACAGCGGTCTTTAAATTCGTCTAACGGAAAAGCAATCCTGCGTTTATATACAATGTCGTCATACTTCCTCTTCATTTCCAAAAAGCCCTGGGATTCGCTGGTGTATTCGCCGTATAGCCGCAGACGCAGTTTCTCTTTATACGATGGTTTTTCTATAGATTTACTGATTATATCCCAATTCGCTGTATCGTAATACAGGTCCCTTATAAGATATTCGCCTTGCTGGTCTACTGCTGTGTAGCTGGTTATTAGCCTTTGTAAAGTCGCTCCCTGCTCGTTTGTGATGAGGTATTTTTTTTCGCACCGTCTGAAAATATTCTGCATAATAATAAAACACACTAATAGATTGTAAATGTGAACGGTATGTGAATTATAGCTGAATTTTTGCTGAAATAAAAGCCATATGGATTAATGTTGTAAGGCTATATGACAGTTGTCAAAACATAGTTTTAACCATAAAATGAGCAAGCGGTAGATGTATGGAATGGCTTCCAGGGAAAAAAAATGAAAAATTACCCGAAGGCAAAATGCAGGCGGGCAAGACTGCGTCCGGTGTCTCGTTTCCTCCCATTCAGGGCATTGATACCGTAAAAGGCATCGCCATGACAGGCGGCACAGCAGAAGGCTACCGCCAGGTATTGTCCATGTTCCGTAAGGATGCTGAAGAGCGCGTGCAAAAGTTCAGATTTTTTCTTTACGAAAGCATGAACAATGGCAAATTTCCGGAAAAACACCTTGCTTCGTTCACAACCCAAATTCACGCCCTAAGAAGTGCGTCAGCCACTATAGGGGCGGCGGAAACATCCGATAGAGCTGACAGGCTTGAAGGCGCTGCCAGAAACGCGGAATTGGATTTTATCCAGGATAACCTGCCCGATTTTGTGGAACATCTGGCTGAACTGCTTAAAAGCATTCGCGCCGCCCTGGACTTAGGACAGGAAAAAACGGCTGCTAAATCCGGCGGGCAGGGATTCATTGGCCAGATTTTTGGCAAAATAGGGGCTGACAAACCCCAGTCTGCAAAAAGGGATACCTCCGAGTATTTTCCGCTCTTTACTAAACTGGCAGAGGCATTGGGATCAAAAAATGTTACAGATGCCGACCGGATTCTAGATGAGTTGAATAAAATGCTGTTTGATCCAAAGACAAAAGAAATCCTGGAACATATTTCCGACCAGATATTGATGACTGAGTTTGAAAGTGCAATAAAAACAATTAGAGAGCTGATTGGTTCAAACAAGTAAGGAGTAATCATGGAAACGGAAAAAAAACTTATCATTCTTGTGGACGACAATCCGGCAAATTTGCGGATCGGCAAAAATGTGCTATCAGAAAAATACACCGTGGCAACCGCTCCGTCCGCGCCAAAACTTTTCAGCCTTTTGGAAAACAACCATCCTGCCCTGATTCTGTTGGATATTGATATGCCCGAAATGAACGGATACGAGGCCATTAAGATTCTAAAATTAAACCGTGAAACAAAAGATATTCCGGTTATCTTTCTGACGGGAATGACCGATTCCAAAGACGAAGTAAAGGGGCGCGCCCTCGGAGCGGTAGACTACGTCACAAAGCCCTTTGATCCTCAGGCGTTTATCGCCTGTATCGAAAAATATTGTTGAGCATGGAATGCGCATAACCCTGAAAAACTTTCATCTCGTTGACGAAGAAACAGATGCATTGGGTAGCATAATTGTTCAGGACGGAATTATTTCCGAAGTACAAACCGGAGACTCGCTGTCCGACGAAAAAATCAGCGGCTCTGCGATGATCATTGACGGCAAAAGCCTTTCATCCTTTGCCAAGCTTCCCGTCCTCATGCCCGCTTTTGTCGATCTTCACGCGCATTTCCGCGATCCGGGGCCTGGAGGAAACGGCACGCTTCCTTCGGAACTTTTAGAGTCTGCCTGCATGGCCGCCGTTGCCGGGGGGTTTGGTACCGTGGTCTGCATGGCGAATACAAAGCCTGCCATAGATACAGTTGAAAAAGCGGCGGCTCTAAAAAAGCGTTCCGATGTTCTTGGGCTAATCGATCTTTATCCTGTAATGTCCCTTTCAAAAAACATGGAAGGCAAGGAGCTGTCCGAAATCACAGCTATTCCCGCGAATGGCAGTTCTTACATACCATTGATGCTTTCCGAAGATGGAAAAGATCCGGACAATGACGATCTTTTTCTTGCGGCCATGAAAGAGGCAAAGCGCAGTGGCATTCCCGTTTCATGCCACTGCGATCTTGGCGGCGATGAGAACAACGCTGTCCGCAGGGCTATCGAGCTGGGCAAAAAAGCCGCTTGTCGGCTCCACATCGCCCATGTGTCCACAAAAAAAGCGCTCCAAACCATTCGCGAGGCAAAGCTGGAATTCAAAGCGGGTGGCTTTGCCCTTAGTTGCGAAGCCATGCCCCACCACCTTTGCCTTACGGAAGAAAACGCCGATAAGCTGGGGGCAAAAACCTGGGGCAGGGTTAATCCGCCACTGCGTTCCGAAGAGGACAGACAGGCCCTTATCCAGGCGCTTAAAGACGGAACGGTGGACGCGATAGCGACCGATCACGCGCCCCATTCGACCGCGGACAAGGAAGCGGGAGCGCCTGGCTTTTCCGGTTTTGAGACCGCATTCGCCGCTTTGTACACAGAGCTTGTTCGCGGCGGCGCTGGTATCGGCCTTAAGCGCCTTTCGTCCCTTTTAAGCGCAAACCCTGCCAGGCTTTTGGGTTTCGGGAATTCCCCAAAACGCGGCCTCCTTCTTCCTGGATGCACAGCAGACCTGGCAATACTGGACACGGAAACAGCATGGGTTGTGGAGCCGGAGAAATTTTTTAGCCGCGGGAAAAACTCTCCCTTTGCTGGCCGTCAACTGTATGGGAAAATACTGATGACGCTTCAAAAGGGGCGGGTTGTTTTCGAGGATTAGGTGGATTACTTTCTTCGGCTTTTATTTTTGCGGATGATGGCGGCGACACAAGCTTTATTAGCAGAAATGAATCCATTGGCATAAAAACTGATCATGCATGGTTATTCATTTTGTTTCAAATTCAATTCTTAAACTTGGGTCAGTCTCTTTTTCATTGATAATGCGATTGTAATTTTCAATAATATCCGCTAGTTTCGTATTTCGGTTTTTTTCATCAAATTGACAGTGTTCGTTGATATTAGTCGATAAAAATTGTTGTATGTCCCATACTTCAATTCTATCAGATATGCCTGAGTCAGCGGCTAAATCACAGGCTGTCTTTACACGGTCAAAGATAGTAATGATAAGCGGCAAATAGCCATTTTTTAGATTGGCTTTGCATTTATCCATTAAGGGCTCTCCTGGTGCTGTTGTGCAATGAATGATAGTTTTGTGGATGACAAAATCTCCGCTTCGAGAGGTTGGGGAATCGGCGACAGAGGCACCGTGAATTTCAAAAGCGTTTCTAGGGAGGATCATTGACAGTTTAGCCGCTATCAAGTGTTGAAGCATTGCACCTAAATATTGTGTTCCTGGGTTCTGTTTTTGCCGAATGCGGGCCTGGACAAATAACTCATCTAGGCTTGCGCCTATTGTTCGTGAGGGGTCTGCGCTTAAAACAAAAGGCTGGTTCCTAAAATATTCCTGAACCTGGCAAGTCCAGAAATTTTCGACAATTTCAAAATCTATGGATTCGTCTCTATTCCAATCGTTAAGGAATTCAATGTACTTTATCATCAAGCCCATATTACCACGGCTTGTACGACCACCTTCGGAAGCGAGTATTTGGGATATGCCATGCTCTTTGAGTATCTTTTTCAAATTGCCACCGCCGAGCCCTGAGACTTGGCCTTTATTTTCTGTTAAAAAATCATCGGGTTTCAGCGGGAACTCCTTTGACTTTATTGTTCGGGTAAGCTGGATAAGCAGGGCAAGAGGGCCCTTTGTCGCTGCATTATGTTCGGCCTGAAATTGTTTAAGCCGATTTTCTGCATTCCTTTTCAATGTAAATTACCTTTGCCAATGGCAGTAAGAAAGATTTACCAACGAATGAAACAACAGGCAAAGCTACGGCGTCGCCCATTGCCCTATATGCGTCATTATAGGTTCCTAAGAGACGGAATGTGTCTGGCGCTCCCATTAGCCGAGCCGCTTCACGAATCGAAAGCAATCTTGCGTGAAGTTCGTCTTTTTGTTTGACAACCAAAAATTGTTTGCTACTCCCGCCTTGTGGCGTCCGCAGGCAACCAGCCAAACCATCAAAACGCAATTCCAGGCATTGTTTTTTGTTTCGTATCCGGCGATAACCAGTCGCAATACAATCAGAATATAATGCAAGATGCTCCTGATGATGGGAAGGTATTAGCGATAAAACACCATCTTTATCATATGGAAGGTTCAAGTCCAATATATCAACAAGGTTTGTTTGACGTTCGGGCGGTTCTTTTGTCCGCCACCATATCCAATCAGGCAAACTAAGGCCAAGCTTTACCACCGCTTTATTATGTAACCAATTTTTACAATTGTCCTTTAATTCTTCGGGAATCCCGATTTCTTTTTTTACCGCAATAATGAAAACGCGAGGGCGCGATTGTGGAACGAAAAGGGAGGCATCAAGTACTATAGCACCGCTTTTGTAACCCAAATCAAGCAACGCATAATGCAATTTGCTGTAGTTAGTGCCATTATTCGTTGATAAAAGCCCGGTTACATTTTCTATTAATAGGAGGGATGGGCGTTGTTGGATTTCCCGTATTATACGCAACCAATCCCAAACAAGGCCGCTTCGTTTAGCGTCGATCCCGCCGATAGAGCCAGCAAGGGATAGATCCTGACAGGGGAAACTTGCCCACGACAAATGGGCATAAGGAAGTGAGGCGGCAGAAATACTTTTTATATCGTCCAATACAAAATGGCTGTCTTCAAAATTTGCTTTATATACGGCGGCTTTCTTGGGGCATATGTCGTTTGACCAGACAGGGCGGAACATTCCTTTTAAGCCATAGGCAACGAGCCCGCTTCCGGCAAAAAATTCATGCATTGTCCATGGAGCATGAGATAAATTGACTTTTTGCGTTACTTCAAGTGGGCTCATATCCACCATATCTTATGATAGCAAGGCACTAACCAATCTGCAAGCCACAATGGCGAGATTTTATTTCGGCTACAACCTTAGCACCCTGGAAGTCAAAGCCTGGAGACACCTTCCCAACTGTTGATAATACGTAAATCAGGTGAACGCATTAAATCTCAGCGTTCTTTCTTTAGCACGTAATCATCAGCCAGGTTGCCTTTAATTTGCTTTCCTTTCATGTCCAATTGAATAAGCGCGTTTTCAACTACTTTATAATAAGGCGGCATATCTTTCACATCCAGAATTACGGTACTTCCTTTATTGTCCCACTTAAATGAGCCTGTACATTCAAACTGACTATTAGGCCTGTCTATGTAGTCGTAGTTCAAGGTGTAAGTCTGATCAGAGTTAAGCCTCAATCGGACATTAATGCCCGGTCCGTCAGCCGCAGGAATTGTGCCGGTATAAACGCCTGCCCAATCAAGGCTGTTTTTTGAATTGTGGGCATTATCAATTGTAGCGCAGGAGCCCAATCCGCAAATAATCAGGATAGCCGCAAGGAAAGAAACAAGTAAAGTTTTTTTATTCATTTTTCACCTCTCCTTCATATATATATAATTCGCGAAAAAAAAACAATGCCAAGGTTTATATTTTTTGATATTATAGTTTTATGAATACTTCTATATATAATATGGACAAACTTTTTGAGGCGGTAGCGGAACGGGGTCATGTCTGCGTCGGACTGGACACGGCGCCGGAATACGTTCCCGAAAAGGAACGCCGCTCCTCCCCTGCCGAAACGGTGCTTGCGTACAACAAAGCCATTATTGACGCGACTATCGACATCGCCGCCTGTTACAAGCTGCAAATTGCCTTTTACGAAGAACTGGGGCTTGCGGGCCTGGAAACCTACTCGCAGACCTTAAAATACCTCCGCCAGCGTGGCGCTCTGGCAATTGCCGACATTAAGCGGGGCGACATCGCCGACACCGCAAGCCGTTACGCCAGGGCCCACTTCGATGGCGACTTCGAAGCGGACTTCGTTACGCTTAACCCTTACCTTGGCATGGACTCCATTGAGCCCTGGCTTCAGTGGGCGGACAAAAAAGGCAAGGGCGCTTTCGTGCTTATGCGTACAAGCAACAAGGGTCGGCGCGATTTTGAGTGTTTAACTATTAAGGAAGAGAACCTTTCTCCCCGGCGGCTTTTCGACGCGGTGGGGGATAAACTTTCAGAGCTTGCCGCTTCTCGTCTCGGCGCTCACGGTTACGGCGCGTTTGGCGCGGTTGTGGGCGCGGATCCCCAATCCGAAGAAGAGCGCAAGGAAGCGGCGGCCATTCGTGCCGGGTATCCCAATCTCTTTTTTCTCATTCCCGGTTACGGGGCGCAGGGAGGTGCCGCCTCCGATGCCGCCTTGCTTTTAAGGGAAGGCAACGGCGGCGTGGTAAATGCTTCGCGTTCGATACTCAAAGCCTGGCAAAGCTCGTACGAAGCAAACTGTAGGGAAGCGGACAACGCAATTGCGGCACAGGCGGCCAGGGTGGCGGCAATTGAAATGCGGGACAGTATTAGAAAAGCGGCGGGAGGAAATTAATACCCTTTATTGGTTACGCAATTATGCCCTAACGTATAAAAATATATTTGTAATTGTCCGTTACTTTATTTTGTAATATATTCATTTATTATTTCCTTTGATTTATATATTCCATTTATTTGATCTACCAAATTAATATAAAATAATTGTGCTGCTTCTTTTTGATTTTTAGCCATTTCCATTGCTTCTTTTGTGTAAAAGTTATCATAGAGATTTTTTAATTTGAAATTATATTCTTTCAAAAATGTCTCTTTATCACTTTTATTTTCACCCAGACATAATTTGTCATTCTTCATTTCATATAAATTATTACCTACAATGCCTTTATACATTAAAGTTCTGGAAATACCCAAACAACCTGCTGCATCCAATTTATCTGAATCAAATAATATTTTTGCCTCTAATGTCTCTGGAATATTACTTCCTCTAAATCTATGGGTTGAAATACAGTTTTTTACATGATCTGAATCCATTTCAGACCAGCCATTTTCTAATAAAAATTCTTTAGCCATTATTCCGCCTATTTCGGCGTGACAAATATTTTGATTCTTGTATTGTTGTTCCCTTCCAATATCATGCAATAAACATGAGGCAATCAATATGTCAAAATTTACATTTTCAGTTATTTTTGAGGCAATACTTAATGACAGATACAATACCCTAAAAATATGCTCAGGATCATGTGCGGCATCTTTCATACATTCGTACATATAATTTACAATTTTGTCATACATTGATTTATTCATATTTTAACCAGCATTGAGATTTTATAATCATTTTCGGTTTAAAGTCAATATCCAATTTTCTGTAAGAAAGGGGTTATGAAACGAGACAGTTTTATGATAATGGCAGCAAACCCTTAGCCTTCCCTAAAAGATCAGAACAAAAGTCCCTATCGCAATTAGCGAGCCGCCTATTATCGCCTTTACTGTAAGGGTCTCCCTTAAAACAACAAACGCAAGGATCATTCCAAAAACCACGCTTGACTTATCAATGGGAATTACCCGCGAGGCCGGGCCCATTTGAAGTGCCCGGTAATAGCAGAGCCAGGAAAGCCCTGTGGCGATGCCCGAAAGAACAAGGAAGAGAAGGCTTCGTCTGCTGATTTCTGTAATTGCGCCATGCGCCTTGGTCGCAAAAACAATTACCCAGGCTAAGACCAGCACTACCACGGTACGGATAGCCGTAGCCAGATTTGAGTTGACGTTTTCTACGCCAATTTTACCCAGAATTGAAGTCATCGCCGCGAATAGCGCGGAAAAAAGCGCATAAACAGCCCACATAATTTGCTCCTTTGATATTTATGCATTATAATAAAGTTACAATGAAAAACTATTCTATTATACCACAACCTGTTACAGTACAATACCTGGACGGAACCTTCGACTGTTCTGGCCTTCCTCGGATGGAAAAGGGAGAAGCCTTTCAGAGCGAAGAGCAGATATTCATAGAACAGCTCCGTCAGACCTGGGGCGATGAGGCTTTTGGAAGCCAGGGCTTTATCCGTCTTGAGCAGACAAACAACCCGTCAGTGGAAAATTCCAGCCTTGCAAAAGAATCTTTTAGTATTGAAATTCTCGCTAAGGGGATCACCATAAGCGCCGGGGCGGAGGCAGGCGCGTACAGGGGCCTTCAGGTTTTGCGCCAACTGTTTCTCTCAGGATTCAGTGAAGGCCGCCTTTCCTTGCCCTGCGGTAAAATCGAAGACCGGCCCCGTTTTCCCTGGCGCGGCTTTATGCTGGACTGTTCCCGTTATTTTTATTCGGTTGAATTTATCAAGAAAATTTTGGATGCACTTTCACTCCAGCACATCAATATTTTCCATTGGCATCTCAGCGACGACCAGGGCTGGCGGCTTCCGGTTGCTTCCTATCCGCTGCTTACCGAGATCGGCTCCAGGCGGCGGCAACACCGTTTGAGCGGCAGATTTACTGGCGGCTTTTATACCGAAACGGAAATACGCGACATTGTTTCTTTTGCCGCCGAGCGGCACATCGAGGTAGTGCCTGAGATTGATCTTCCCGGTCACGCCAGCGCGATTCTTGCGGCCTATCCCGGCCTGGGTTGTACCGGAGGCCCATACATGGTGGAAGACCGCTTCGGCATTTTCGAGGATGTGCTTTGCGCCGGTAACGATAACATCTTCCCCCTGGCGGAAGCTGTCTTTGATACCCTTGCCGAACTATTTCCTTCCAGATATGTGCACATAGGCGGGGACGAGGTTCTTTTCAACCGCTGGGCAGAATGTCCAAAATGCCAAAAAAGGCTTAAGGAGCTAGGCCTTAACGAAGCTCCGCAATTGCAAAGCTGGATCACTTTGCGCCTTGTCCAGATGCTCCGCAAGCGTGGCAAAATCGCCATCGGCTGGGACGAGGTTTTGGAAAACACAGAAAAATTCCCGTTACCGGACGACATGATTGTTCAGTCATGGCGCGGAAAAAAAGGCGGAAACAAAGCCACAGCTTCCGGACACCGCGTTATTATGTCACCGATGACCGACGGTTGCTATCTGGATTTCAGGGCAATAGACCAAACTGAAGAAATAGGCCGGCTTGGTGTCGGCACCATAACCCAGGGCTTCAGCCTCGACCCGGTAACGGAAGAAATGGACGAGGCTGCGGCATCGCTGGTTTTGGGCGGACAGGGAAACCTCTGGTCGGAAGTTATTTATGCCGGGAAAATAGCCGAGTACATGATCTTCCCGCGAATATGCGCTATCGCCGAGGCCCTATGGTCGCCAAGGAAACCAAAGACTGCGTCGGACTTGGCGGAATTCGCCCAGCGGCTTGCGGTTCATCAAAGCAGGCTTGATAAACTGGGACTGCTTCAATACCGCGGGCCGCTTGGTTAAAGACTACAAAAGGCTTAACGGGAAGAAACCTATTTTTTGCTTTTCTTTGCAACGCTCTTAGTGCCTGAACCTTTGGCGGCTCTTGCACCGGGGGCTGTGGCGGCTTTTTTGCGTTTGTCGGAAAGCGTTTGTTTTTTGACGGGCTTTT
>Ga0268262_10001235_pt1 | contig 32106 bp, 29 predicted proteins | sample TergutNc150P3_FD_190354 | JGI IMG/M metagenome (GOLD analysis project Ga0268262, IMG submission 190354) | Nasutitermes corniger P3 segment gut microbial community from laboratory colony in Florida, USA - Nc150 P3 (SPAdes) (version 2) | ecosystem: Host-associated > Arthropoda: Insects >... | reverse complement strand
AGAACAATGCCTATTTTGGGGCTATACCTCACCAGGGTTCCATCGCTTTCGTCTGCCTCTGCAACCAGCCAGCCATCGCCAGCAACAGCGTTCCCAATTTTACCTTGTGCTTCCAAAACGCTTAATCCGGCACCGCTTAAAAGGCTTGGGTCTTTTTTGCAGTCATTTAATATATGCCAAATCAAACCTGTCACAGTGCTTTTTCCGCTTGTGCCGCTAACGGCTATGGTTTGGTTTTCCTGCGTGATTTTTGCTAAAAGCTCGCTGCGGTGAATTATGGGAATACCGAGTTCTTTAGCAGCTTCCGTGTCGGGGTTCCCGCTTTCTATTGCCGTGCTGACTACAACTGCATTTAAATTTTTATTCACCCCGCTTCCGTTCTGCAAAAAGCATTTTACGCCTGCTTCTTGCAATTGCTTTTTTATTTTTTCGCCTTCGCTATTCTCAAATCTGCGGTCAGAACCCGATATTTCAAAACCTTTTCCCGCCAAAAATTGCGCAAGCGCACTCATTCCCACGCCGGCAACACCGATAAAAAAAAGGGGATTCATTTGGGGAATGTAGAAATAAATTCCTGATATTTTATATTTTGTAACCATGCCTACCCGTGAAGAAATTCAGGAATTGAAATCCACGCTTTCAATAACTGTTGTAGCTAAAAGGCTTGGGCTAAATATTGAGCGTGGTCGCTTTCGCTGTTTTTTTCCAGAACGTCATGCGCATGGAGACAAAACGCCCTCTGTTAGCATCAATGAAGAAAAAGGTTATTTCAAGTGCTTCGTGTGTAGCGATGTCAAAGGTGATGTGATTTCTCTTGTGCAACTTGCGCTCGGAATACCTTTTTTAAAAGCGGTGGAATGGCTAAAAGGTGATGCCCCATCAATAAAAAGAGACACGCAAAAATTCCATATCAAAAAAGATATGCAAAATGAAGAAGCAGAAGAACATCCCAAGTTTTTCAAGGAAAAAATACTCTTCGATTTTTTGAATTTGCTCTCCCCCATACCATTGAATAAACCGGCAGCATGGTGGCTTGCAAAAAGGCATATCTACAAACCGGTTTGGGATAAAGTTCTTTTGCGACTCATAGACGACTATCATCGCGTAAGCAGAGAATTGCTTTCAAAACATTCGCTGGAAGATTTGCAATTTGCAGGCTTGTTCAACAGTCAGGGAAATTTACGTTACGGCAGGCATCCGCTCATAATTCCATATATCGATGAGCAACGGCGTCCATTTTTTTTCCAGGCAAGGGCTATAGATAAAAACGTTACGCCAAAGGAATTGAATTTTCAGGGAACAATTCCCTTTCCGTATAACAGAGAAGCCTTAGATGGAAAAGAGGGAACGGTTTATTTATGCGAAGGGGCAATAGATACCTTAACGCTTTTGGGACACGGATTTAGCGCAGTTGGCATTCCGGGCGCAAATTCCTTTAAACCAGAATGGGTTGAAATGTTTAAAAACAAGAAAGTTATACTGTGCCTAGATAACGATGCCGCAGGCAGAACGGCAGAAGAACGCATCACCACTTTATTGCATGAAGCAGGATTGGAAACTCGTTCTTTCGGTTTATTGCCAGAAGGGGAGGATATAAATTCCTGGTTTATTCGCTGATTCTAATTTTCATTCCGGGATATATTTTTTTATCCAAACCCGGATTCCATTCCAAAAGTTGTTGAATAGTTATATTATGGTTACGGGCTATATCCCACAGATTATCGCCCTGCTTAATTTCGTAGCTCGTGCCTGAGATGCTCTTTACCAAATTATCATTTTTCTTTGCAGCTTTTTTAGAAGGGTCCTGCAGATAAAGTTTTTGCCCGGTTGCAATCTTGCTGCTCCGCAAATTGTTCCAAGCCATTAGATTTTGCTGAGATACCCCAAACCGCTTGGAAATAGAGCTCAATTTATCTCCGTTGCGAACAACGTAAGTACGTCCGCTTGCACTATTTGTTTTTTGGTTATACGTTTCTTGCGCAGATTCAGTATTTGGCACAGACTCAATGCTTGGCGTGGCGGTAACGTTTTGTTTTTTTGCCGGAGAAGACGCTTTTATAACCGCAGACATGGGAATAATTAGAGTTTGCCCAACGCTAAGTCTTGATTTCCTCAAATTATTTGCCGACTGAATATCCGCAACTTTTACGCCAAACATTTTAGATATATGACCAAGTTTATCACCTCTTTGCACTTTATACTGCTGCCAGCGCACGAGTTGCGATTTATCCATTTTAGCATAAGCAGCTAAGAATTTTTCTCTGGTGCCTTCTGGAACTTTCATCGTGTAAGCTTTAAGATTTGGTGGTGTGCAGAAACGGACTAGTTCTGGATTCAAATCGTGTATAGTGTTAACGCTAGAGCCAACAGCCAAACCAACTCTATCTAATGGTATGCAATCATTAACCGTAACCGTATCAAAAGGAATAATAAGGGTTTGTTTTTCAACTTTAAATGAATAATGCTCAGGAGAATGCCCTATAATGGCTGCTGCTAAAATTCGCGGAACATAATGCATGGTTTCGCGATGCAGTTTTAAATCCCAATAAGAAATTTTTTTTGAAGAATCCGTTGCCAACCCTTCCTTCACAAGTTTTCTAATTTTGCCTTCTCCGCAATTATAAGCCGCCATTGCTAAATACCAATCGCCAAATTCATTATACAAATCGGTTAAATAATCCAAAGCCGCATCGGTTGCGGCTTCTGGATTGAGGCGCATATCCAGCCAAAAATCCACAGGCAAATCGTAACGCCTGCCAGTTCCTGGTATAAACTGCCACACGCCGGCTGCTTTTGCTTTACTGTAGATGTTCACTTTAAAACCGCTTTCCACAAACGCTAAATAAACCAGATCTTCTGGCAAGCCTCGCTCACGGAGCTTGGAATAAATCATGCTGTCCAGAGCGGTTTTGCGAGAAAGAGCACCTTCGGTAAATTTTCTGACACTTACGGTTAAAAAATGAATTTCCTGCATCACCCTGTCGTTTATCACAATAGGCAATGAAAATCTGGATAAATCCATTGTATCCAAAAAATTTTCAATTGCCTCTTTCTCCATACTGTCCAAAGGAACATCTTTAAAGTCTTCAAAATCATCAAAAGTCTCGTAGTCGTTCCGTGTTGAAAATGATTGCTCATTCCCTTGATTGACGAGCTTAGGGTAGAGACTCTCCAACACAAAGATTATGTGTTTTGGCATTTCGGAAAAATAAATTGAATCCTCTGGCAAGCCGAGAGAATCCAACTGCTGCTCGGAATAAAGTTCATCTAAAGCGAGGTCAAAATAGTGTATGGCGGTTAAAGGATCTGTTTCAAGAGCCTGCATACCGGATTTATACTCGGTCCAAGATGCTTTGCTAGCTGTCCCTTTAAGCTCAATTATTGCACCTTCCTGCTGGTTAGCCGCAGCATAAAGCAAAAATGCCAATAAATAAACTGTAAAAGTTCTAAAAAATTTCATTCCTCTTCCTCTTCTTCATAATCAAACCCCAAGCGATTAAAATGCGGTTTGTCAAAATTAAGCTCTTCATCTAGGGCTTCTTCTTCTTCAACTATATCTTCTTCTTCTTCACCAAGTTCATCAAACTCATCCAAATCATCACTTTGGTCGGATACAGGTAAAAAACCATCTCCATTACCTTTTGGTCTACGTCCTAATTGCAAAGGATATCTCATAACACTAACCTCCCGAAAAATCTAGAAATTTGTGTAGCATAATATATATATTTTTCTGGTATGCGTTACAAATTTATTTGCGAATATAACGGGTTAGGGTTTTCTGGATGGCAAAAACAGTTAAAAAATGGTGAAATTCGTGAAAAAACCGTGCAAACTGAATTAGAAAAAGCCTTTTTCATAGCTCTAAGGCAAAAAATCGGCATTGTTTGCGCAGGCAGAACCGATACCGGAGTACATGCCAGGGGTCAGGTTGCGCATTTTGACATTGAGGGTACAGAAACGCTTAACTGCCGTATTTTGGAAAATTCCGTAAATGCTTTGAGCGATAAAAATGTTTGCATAAGGAATTTAGAACCTTGCTCTGAGGTTTTCCATGCCCGCTACAGTGCAAAGGAAAGATATTACACCTACACGCTTTGCACAGAACCGATTATTCTAGGGAAGGAATTGGTTTGGCAGTGCGGTTATAAATTAAATGCCGAATTTATGGAAGAAGAAGCAAAGAGTTTTTTGGGTTCGCATGATTTTAATTCCTTTTCAATTCCCAGAAATGACGGCAAAAGCACGGAATGTTCATTAACGAAATTTCATTTGGAAAAAATATCCATGATGATGCGTTTCCATATTCGCGGCAATCGTTTTTTGCATAAGCAGGTTCGTTCAATGGTCGGTTTGCTTTTTGATGTGGGAAGGGGGCGCTATGAACTAGGAGTAGTGGATAAAATTTTCAAAGGGAATTTCAAAGGGGAAAGAACTTGGGCACCTCCGCATGGTTTGGTATTGGAGGAGATTATCTATTAACCGCCCACCACCACGTTCACCAATTTTGCTGGCACAACTACAACCTTTACGATTTTTTTGCCAGCGATATTCGCTTTAACCATTTCATTTTGCAAAGCGATTTTTTCCAGTTCGTCTTTGCCAAGATTTTTGGAGAGTTTTGCTCTTGCGCGTACTTTGCCGTTCACCTGAAACACTATTTCCACGACATCCTCTGCGGCGAGTTCCGCATTGCCGGTGGGCCATTCGACATCGGTTAAACTCTCGTTGTGTCCCAAAATTTGCCACAATTCTTCGCATAAATGCGGAGCAAAGGGGTGTAAAAGTTTCACAAAAATTTCGCAAGGCTCACGGTAACGCACTGATTGTTTTATCAACTCATTGTTGAATACCATCAGTTGGCTAATCGCTGTGTTAAAATGCATATTCTCAATATCATCGCTGACCTTTAATATGCTTTGGTGCATAAGGCGCCTTAACTCTTCGGGCGGTGTGTCGCTGGTATATTCGGGAGTGCCTTCATCGCCTGCTACGGAACGCATGGCTCGGCTCAAAAAGCGGAACATCCCTTCAATGCCTTGCGGTTGCCACGGTTTAACCGCATCAAGAGGACCCATAAACATTTCGTAAAGTCTCAGAGAATCCGCCCCGTGCAGATTTACAACGTCGTCTGGGTTCACCACGTTTTTGAGGCTCTTGCTCATCTTCGCAATAATTTGCTTTAATTCTTCGCCTGAACCTTTGCGATAAAATTTGCCATCCCGCTCGTCCACCTCATCGCTTGGGACTTTTGCGCCAGTGGCGGTTTCGTAGGCGAATGCCAAAATCATCCCTTGGTTGAAAAGTTTTTGAAAAGGTTCATCTGTGGAGACAAAACCCAAATCAAAAAGAACCTTGTGCCAAAAGCGACTGTAGAGCAAATGCAAAACGGCGTGTTCTGCACCGCCCACATATAAATCAACAGGCATCCAAAATTTTTCCAAATCAGCGGCTAAAAATGCGGAATCATTTTTTGGGTCTATGTAACGCAGATAATACCAACAACTGCCAGCCCATTGCGGCATTGTGTTCAATTCTCTTCTGCCCTTGCGACCATTTTTATCCGTCACTGTTAGCCAGCTTGTTGCGCCAGCAAGCGGCGAAACCCCGCCATCTCCGGGTTTGTAATCAGTTAACTCTGGCAAAAGCACCGGATATTCGGATTCGTCAATCAGGGATATTTCTCCGTCTTCCCAGTGAATTATGGGGAATGGTTCTCCCCAGTAACGCTGGCGGCTGAAAAGCCAATCGCGAATTTTATAATTAATTGTAGCTTTGCCTATACATTTTTTTTCCAACCACTCTGTGATTTTTGCTATGCCTTCTTTTTTGGAAAGCCCGTTTAAACTCAATTCATCGTTTGAGGAGCGGATGTATTTTCCATCGCTTGTCCAGCACGCCTCGCCTGCCAAAACTTTTTCCTTGAGTTCCGGCGAGCAGGAATTATCGGGTTCCATTATGCAAATAACAGGGATACCGAATTTTTGTGCAAACTCAAAATCGCGGGTATCGTGTGCGGGAACAGCCATGATTGCGCCTGTGCCATAACCCACTAAAACATAATCTGCAACCCATATCGGGATTTCCTTTCCGTTCACGGGGTTAATAGCATAAGAGCCTGTGAATACGCCTGTTTTTTCTTTGGCAAGCTCGGTGCGGTCAAGCTCGCTTTTGAGTGCGGCAGCTTTTATATAGGCTTCAACTTTTTCTCTTTGCTCTGGTGTTGTTAAAGTTTCTGTTTGCGGATGTTCGGGCGCGATTACCATATAGGTTGCGCCGAATAAGGTATCAGGGCGTGTGGTGTAAACGCGCAGCTTTCCGGCAGGTACGGCAAAATCCACCTCTGCTCCTTTGCTCTTGCCAATCCAATTCCGTTGCATATCCTTTATGCCGGCGGGCCAATCCAAATTTTCCAAACCGCTCAAAAGGCGTTCTGCATAAAGAGGTATGCGGAGCAGCCATTGTTTTAAATTGCGGTGCTCAACCTCAAAGGTTCCGCATTTTTCGTGCGAACCATCTGCCAAAACTTCTTCATTTGCGCACACGGTTTTGCATTTGCGGCACCACCACACCTGCGCATTTGCATAATATGCAAGCCGTTTTTCCTCTATGTTTTCTGTTGATGGCAATTCGCTAATGGGTCGCCCTTTATTTTGTTCTGCATCAAACCAGGTGTTGTAGAGTTTTGAGAAAATCCATTGTGTCCATTTGTAGTATTTTGGGTCGGTGGTGTTTATTTCTCGTTCCCAGTCGTAAGAAAGCCCCAGGCGTTTGATTTGCTTGCGAAAGGTATCGCAATTTTTTTGCGTTGTTTCTGCCGGATGCGTTCCGGTTTGTATGGCATATTGCTCGGCTGGCAGCCCAAAAGCATCCCAGCCCATAGGGTGCAAAACCTGAAAGCCATTTGCTCTTTTATAGCGGCAAATTATATCTGTTGCGGTGTAGCCCTCCGGATGCCCCACGTGCAAACCTGCTCCACTTGGGTATGGGAACATATCCAAGCAGTAGAATTTTTTTGCTTTTTCTTTTGGCTCCGGAGTGCGGAATGTTCTGTTTTCCTCCCAGTGATTCTGCCATTTGATTTCTATATCTTGTGGTGCATATTTAGGCATGGAGGTAAAGTAGAAAATTACAAAATATAAAGGTTTCGAGGAATAGCAAAATTGAAGTCTTTGGTTTTCATTTGCTATATTTTGAGTTATAATGCTTATAAATACAAAAGAGTATCTGCAAGCTGTGGAAGATATTAAGAATCAGATTAAATTTGCACAGCAACGTGCTATTTTAAACGCAAATACCGAACTTATAGCTCTTTATTGGAATATCGGCAAAAGTATTAATGAACATAAAACTTGGGGTGGCAAGTTTATTCAGAATCTTGCGCGGGACATAAAAAGCAGCTTCCCAAACCAACGTGGATTTTCAACCAGAAATCTGCAATACATGGCACAATTTGCAAATATTTACAATGATTTGGAATTTGCGCAACAGCCTGTTGCGCAATTACCTTGGCGACATCATATAGTCTTAATGAACAAGGTAAAAAACGATGATGAACGGAAATGGTATATTGCACAGACCATAGAAAACAGCTGGTCAAGCAATGTATTGGATATGCAGATTGATCGCAACCTATATGCCCGCCAAGCCATTGCCGACAAAACTACCAATTTCAGAGATAGGCTGCCAGCCTCGCAAAGTGATCTTGCCCAACAAACAATGAAAGACCCGTACATCTTTGATTTTGTGGAATATCGTAAAGGAATGGTAGAGCGTGAAGTTGAAAATGCGTTGGTTACCCATATTACTAAATTTTTACTAGAACTTGGAAGCGGATTCTCGTTTGTTGGTAGCCAATATCATTTAGAAATAGATGGTGAAAATTTTTATATTGATATGCTATTTTACAATTTTAAATTAAGCTGTTTTATAGTAATTGAACTAAAAATGGAAGATTTTAAGCCAGAATTTGCTGGTAAATTGAATTTCTACGTTTCCGCCATAGATGATCTGTTGAAGAGATCTACAGACAACCCTACAATCGGGATTTTGCTTTGTAAAAACAAAAAGAAAATTATAGCGGAATATGCCTTGCGCGATATAAATAAGCCTATTAGTGTGAATGAATTTAAGTTGTTTGATAAATTGCCAGAGGAATACGCGAATATTTTACCTACGGCGGAGGATTTTGCGAGCAGGATTAAGTTACCGGAGGAATTGGAAGATGCCCCGCCAGGTGAAACATATGCCTAGCATATTTGAGTTCTGTTTTCCTCCCAGTGATTCTGCCATTTGATTTCTATATCTTGTGGTGCATATTTAGGCATAGGGAGGAAGGTAGAAAATTATGGGCTTGCTGGCTCGAACTTTCCTTCGCTGTTTATTCTTATGATTCCTATCGCTTTATTTGTAGAAGTATTACTTGTTGGATAGCTCGCTAGTGACCCAGTCCTGATGCCTCGTTCTGAGTCATCAAATTTTCCGCTTTGGTCTTTCCCGCCAAAATCTATAAATTCGCCTTTTACATTAGCGGTCACATTGTATCTGGCTCCTTCCCTAGGTTCAGTACTACATTTATTGTATAATTGAACTGCAACTTTGTAACTGCCAGTATCAAGTGGATTTCCAAAATACACATTTTCAGCATTTATTCCTTTTGCAATTGAATCCTTATGGCAATTATAATTGGCATCAATGTCCAGAGAGTCTTTTTTGTCGGAATGAGAAGATTTTCTATTGTTCCAAAACAACCTTTCTCCAGAAGGTGTCCAAACGTACAAGTCCACATCGTCTGTGTTATTCCAAGACAAAGATATTTGCAAGGCTCCGTTTCCTACCTTTATGACTTTCAATTCTTCCTCTACGGGTTTAGAAATCTCATCATCCATAGTTCTGCCACTCACTGTAAATGTAGGAGTCGTTCCCTCTCCACCAGTTCCTAAAGTCCTATTGAATTCCAAAGCAATTTGATAAATATATGGATTGGTGCCTATTTCATCGTCAGGTTCTAATACCCACCTATAGAAACCCGGTTCGCCTTCAATTTGTAAATATAGTTCTTTGAGTTTTTTAATACTTTTAACGGTGATTGATGTAGAGCCACCGGAGAGCGCACCGCCATTGATTTGCACATCTGTAATAATACTATCCGCAGTGTCATCGGTAGGAATGCCATCTTCACTGCTCATAAATCCCAATCTGGAATTTTGCAAAAGATTATTAGAACCAGGTGTACCAAAAACACCATTCAACAAGCCGTTTCCATCACCAAAGCCGCCGAAAGGATTCTTGCCGTTCTCGGAACAGGAAAGGGTTAATGCCGTGGCAAGAGAAAGGCCTGCCAAAAGAAATCGATTAGGTTTCATAATAAAAACTCCTATGTTAAAACAATGTAAATTTAGTAAAAAATTGACCATCTGTCAAGGGAAATTCCCAGAAATGCCAATTTTTGTTTGAAAAGTTGCGATTTTAGAATTTTTCCCGCTATTTTTGTTATATTACTAACACCTTCTCAAGGTAACCTTGTGAAAATCAAGGGCAGTCCCGCTACTGTAACAGCCAGAAAACTTGCTAGGGTGTAACAACGTTCCGAGGTAGAACCATAATGAATACTATAATCCCATTGCTCCTTCTCTGCTTTTTCGCAGCCATAACATTTGCGGAAGAGGTGGTTTACACCTTGCCCGAAAGCGTGGTTCAAGGCTATGAAACGGAGAACAACGAAAGAATGCTTGAGATAAAAAGCTCCGACTGGGAAGGCAAAAATCTCTCCCTCGCTGATGTGCTGGCTACTTATGCGGGTATTCAGACAAGGCAGATGGGCGGGATGGGGAGCTTTCAAAGCATATCCATAAGGGGGATGTCGGGCAAGCAAATAGCTTTGGCGATAGACGGCGTGGTTTTGCAAAGCTTTGGGGTGGCAGACTTGGGCAGCATAGATTTGAACCTATATGAGAAGGTGGAAGTATACAAGGGTTTTATACCTGCGAAATTCGCTGCCAACGGAATGGGCGGTGTTATAAACTTAGTTTCAAAAGATGCGGCAGCAAAGGGCGGCAAACTCTACGCATCCTACGGAAGCTACAACAGCGGAATTCTCTCAATACAAGCAAGCTCACCCCTAACCGATTCCCTGTTTTGGACCAGCAACGTGAACTACCGTACCTCGGACAACGATTTCCCCTATCTGAACCGCAATGGCACGCAATACAACACGGAAGACGATTTTTGGACACGGCGGGAAAATGCCGACTACTCGCAAATATCCGGCAACCATTCTTGGACATTCGTGCAAAAGAGGAATGTTGTTTTAAGAGCCGAACATCACAGCGAAGCGGGCGGCATTCCGGGACGCGAATACCAAGTCATCAAAACAGCGCGTTCCGCAAATGATGCGTTCCTAGCCAGTTTGGAAATTGAACCCAAAGATAAAAGTTTTGATTTTGGGTTTCAGGGTTTTGCTGGCATTGAGAAAAGCATGAGCGTCTGGCACGAGCCTATTGATAAAATGGGCTATGCTAATGAGCCGCGCACGGAAAGCGGGCTTTTGGTGAAAAATGGTGGGGGGCAAGGCTCTTTTTATTTTGAAAATAATATTTTAAAAACAGAGCTTCACACATATCTGGGTTACCAGTATTTGGAGTCTAGGAATAATTCCGTGATACTCTCGGATTACGAGCTTTCAAACACGGTTTTTCAGGCTTCATTCGCGGGGACCTTCGCTCCTCTTGATTTTTTCAATATAAGGGCAAATGCGGCGAGCAGGCGTAGCAGGCAGAAGTTGGAAAGCGGCTATGTGCGCACTTTTTACATGGATGGCGAATTTAAAGAGCGTTCCAAAGACTTATATTCCGGCAGGGCATCGGCGAATTTTGGCAAGGCGGATTCCAGATGGAGCGGTTTTTTAGCTTATGGGCATTATTTTAGAGACCCCTCCGTTTTTGAGCTTTTCAGCACGGCTTTTGGAATTGTGTCCAACCCGAATTTGAAACCTGAGCAGGGAGAGCAGGCGGAAGCTGGCATTGGCTATAAAACAAAGAAAAGCAGGCTTTCTGCCACGTTTTTTGCGAACAGCATTAGGGACCGCATAATTTACCACACGAGCGGCATGGTCACAAAGCCTATAAATGCGGAAGAGGGCAAGGTGTATGGGATTGAGACCGAGCTTGGGAGTGAGCTTTTCAGTTGGCTGAGGGTAAGCGCAAATGCAACCTTCCAAAACCCTGAAAGTCTGCCAAACGAGCCGGAGCAGCAATATTACAGTTCCATGCTCTTTGTGCTACCATACTCCTTTGAAGTAACGCTGGACGGCGAAGCCCACAGCGTGATTTATCGCGATAAGGCGCAGAGAAAAGTTATTCCGGCAAACTCATTTTACCACGCCGGGCTTGGTTACAAACCAACTCCAAAAATAAAACTCTTCTTTTACGCAAGAAACCTAAACGGTGGCGAATACCAGAACATTTACGATGCTTACCCCACCCCCGGCAGGGTGTTCAGTTTGAGTTATTCGCATAGTTTTTAGTAATCTATTGGCAAAAGGTAGCGACCAAACTTTGTATATTTGATAAGTTTGGTCTGTATAGGAAGTCTGCATGAAACGGATAATCAGAGAAAAATACATGGAAACCCTTATAAGTTTGAGGGATAAAAATGTTATTAAGGTATTGACAGGTGTCCGTAGGTGCGGAAAATCTACCGTTATGCAGATGTATAAAGACTATTTGCTCTCGCACGGAGCAAAGAAGAGCCAGATTGTTTTTATGAATTTTGAAAATTTTGAGAATAAAAAATGGTTGAACGATTTAGACAGCTTGTATAGCCATATAATGGAAAAATTAGATTTGTCCAAACCCTGCTATGTGTTTTTAGATGAAGTTCAAAACGTCAAGGAATTTGAAAGGTTGGTGGATGGCTTGTTTGTAAAACCCAATGTGGATGTTTATATAACCGGCTCAAACGCTTATCTTTTATCCGGCGAGCTTGGAACTTTGCTCACCGGCAGATATATTTCAATTCATATATTGCCTTTTTCTTTCAAGGAGTTTTTAAAGACTCAAAACGATATATCTCGCCTTGACCTGCTGTTTCAAAAATATATGGCAGGTGGCGGTATGCCCGGCATTTTTGATTTGCCCGGCAGTATAGTTTCTGCATACATCAATGATATTTTGGGCAACATAATTCAAAAGGATGTTTTAATTCGCAATAAATGGAAAAAAGAGAAATACTTTAACAAGACAACAGCATTTCTTTTTGATTCCATAGGTTCACCTATATCGCCTAAAAAAATCACAAATTCGCTATTGTCAAGTGGCATTAGAATTTCGCATAATACAGTTAGTAATTATCTGGCGGCTTTAACCGAATCATATCTGTTTTACAAAGTCAACCGTTTTGACTTAAAGGGTAAAGGGTTATTGGCAACTCAGGAAAAGTATTATACGGTGGATTTAGGTTTTAAAAACTGCTTGCTTGGAAGCAAAGCTAATTCCGATTTGGGGCATAGCTTGGAAAATATTGTTTTCTTGGAATTGCTCAGAAGAAACAATAAAGTTTATATAGGCAAGGTTTGTGATTTAGAAATTGACTTTGTGGCACAAAATCTAAAAGGTGAAACGGAATACATTCAGGTTGCATACACAGCTAAAGAGAAAAGTACATTGGAGAGGGAATTGAATCCTTTTTCTTTAGTTAAGGATTTTAACAAAAGAACCTTGATAACGACAGATGTTGAGCCGGAACTCAATTTTAGCGGGATAAAGAAAGTAAATGTCATAGACTGGCTGTTATTCGCATAGTTTTTAACAGCTTTTTGCAAAAAAGTTAAGAAAAAGTATATTTTTTGTAAAAAAAAATATATATTAGCTCTAATAAACAAGGACATTGATGTCTAGGAGTACATAATTATGAAATGGTTCCCCCACTGTTTCGCATTTTTGGCAGTTATTGCCATTTTTATTCTATTCGCCTGTAGCGGTGACAATAGTATCCCAGAGGAAGACTATTACGGTGATTTCGGTACACCCGTGTCTCCTTCTGATATAGACGATCCATACCAATCAGGGCCCGTTTCGAGCAGTAGCACAGATGAGACAGAAGATTCCTCATCCAGCACAAATGAGACTGGTGACTCTTCGTCAAGCACAGGCGGAGCGGGTGGCTCTTCGTCAAGTGCAGGCGGTGCGGGTGGCTCTTCGTCAAGCGGAGGCGGAGCAGGTGGCTCTTCGTCTAGCACAGGCGGTGCGGGTGGCTCTTCGTCAAGTGCAGGCGGTGCGGGTGATTCTTCGAGCAATTCGGGGGGAGTATTGTGCGGTAGCATGCCATATAATACAACTACACAATTCTGCTACTCCAACAGCAAGATCGGCACTTATTGCGGAACCAGAACAACAGAAACAGATACTTATAATCCCGATTTGTATGAATGCAAACCAGCAATTAACCCCAACGGGATATACTTAAAAACTCCTGTCTCTTATCAAAATGAAAGCTACGAAGCAGTTTTGATAGGCTCACAGACTTGGCTTGCAAGGAATCTGAACTATGACACAACCTCCGCCAGATGCTATAAAACTCTTACGGATAGCCTTGCTAATTGCATAACCTACGGTAAGCTTTACAATTCGGCAACCGCCATGAGGGGAGCATCAGCCTCCACCAACAACCCAAGCGGTGTTCAAGGTATTTGCCCCACAGGCTGGCATTTGCCAAGCAAAGCAGAATGGGAAGCATTGAGAACAACTATTGGTACTAATAATAATCCAGGAATTAAACTGAAGAAATCAACAAGCCTTTGGACAAATGGTAATAACGGCACAGATGATTATGGCTTTGCAGCACTTCCTGGTGGCCGCATAAATAGCAGTAACGAAAGCAAATATCTCGGCACACTCGGTCGTTGGAAGAGTACCACTGCAAGTGGCTCTAATTACGAGACCATGGTAATTGACTCCACTGTCAGCGCGAGTGGGGCAGTTAGTGCCTTGCCTGGAGCAGACTATTATTCAGTTCGCTGCGTGAAGAACCCTTAACCACGAAACGCACCGTCTGAACCCCGCAATGGTAAACAAACAAAAACCTCCCGCAAGGGAGGTTTTTTTATTGCGCAAACGGAACACGCCGTTGCGTAATCCCAATGACCGGACGCCGTGTGTGCGTTTTGCCACGTGTGCGTTTTGGGCGCCGTGTGTGCGTTTTGGACGCCGCGTGTGCGTTCACAGGGGGCAGGTACGTTGCACAAGGGGCAGACACGCAGGTCTGCCCCTACGGTTCGCGTCATTTTGCGTTTACGCATTTATTTGCGTTCCCGTGGTTTGGTAAAAATGTTGGGAACCCATGTTCCCCGCCCAGAACGCCGCTTCCGCACATTGCGCAACCCATTTACCTTTCTTGCAACGTGCAACGCCACGTTGCTAGGATACCCCGCCTTCGCCACAAGGGCTAGGCACCCCTTTTGACAAAGGGGAAATGTTAATATGCAATTCTTTTATGCAATTCCCCTCTAACTCTGCAAGGGTAAACAAACAAAAACCTCCCGCAAGGGAGGTTTTTTATTATCTAAACCACAAACGCCCCTTCAGAACTCTCGGAAACCGTGTTTAAGCTCCTCTTCTGTGAATGAAATAAATTGCTACCTCAACGCCAAAATATCTTTTTTAGGCAGCTTGGTTATACGAGCTACGCGCATAGGGCTAAGCCCGTCTTTGAGCATATTCTTAGCGGTTCGTATAATGCCTTGCGTTATACCTTGTGTAACGCCTTTTTCCTCAGCATAAGCCAAAGCATTTGCATGGTCGCTGAAACGCTTCATATCACTTTCGTAGTCCATAAGCTCCTCATCCGTAAAATTAGAAATTCTCGCTATCTCAATATCGTAGCGAACCTGAGGGTGAAGCTCGTTGAAAAGTGAGCGGAGCAAACTTAGGCAGTTTCCGATTAAAGCTATTTTTTTTTCTTTTCTACTAAAGCACCCTTTATAGCACCCTTTGCCAACTCATCAGCTTTGTCGTTCCATTCATCTCCGCTGTGCCCGGTTACCCTTTCAAAACTCGCCCACTCTTTTATCTCTGCAATTCGGTTCAAATATATTATTGAAACCGCGCTGTTCGCCTTCCACTCGCCTATAGCCCAGCTCTCAACGCCTTGATAGTCATAACAAATTGTGCCCTTGCGCTTGTGCTTTGCCAAAAATTCCATCGCTTTCCAAGCAGCATGAAGCTCTCCGTCTATGTTTCTGCTCAAAGCAGGATGAGGAGTTCTGCCAGAAGCGCAAGCGATTTGAACTCCGTTTTCAACCGCAACCCAAGACCACCCCGCATATTCGCTTATAGGCATAAAGGAACCATCTATGTAAATGCGAAGTCCTTTTTTCACTATTTTTTTTCCAGTAATCCAAGCTTTAGCATCCTCCAATTTTATAAAGGATTTATATTTAACACCTTGTTTCCCCATAACAAGTTTCTCGCAATCGGGCCAATTATCGCCCAACCAATGTGTTCCGTCTGAAAATTTTGCTGCATAGATTTTTGGCATACGGATTGAATTTAGAATTTTTTATTTTACCATGTTATGGCAAAGATACTAGAGAAAGAACAACTTTCCAATGACGTGTATAAATTTATTGTAAAAGCATCCCTTATAGCCGAAGAGAGACTTGCCGGGCAGTTCATAATTCTTCAAACGGACTTGGAAACGGGGGAAAGGATACCTTTAACCATAGCCGATGCAGACAGAGAAAAGGGAACCATAACCCTCATTTTCCAAACCGTGGGCAAAACAACTATAGATTTAGCTCAATTCAAGGTGGGGGATGCTCTTCCTGTGCTAACGGGTCCCCTAGGCTCGCCCACCCATATTGAGAATTTTGGTCAGGTGCTTTGCGTTTGCGGGGGCATAGGCGCAGCTCCCATGTATCCTATAGCGCAGGCTCTTAAAAAAGCGGGCAACAAAGTAACCGTTATTTTAGGCGCAAGGAGGCGCGACTTGATAATAATGGAAAAAGAATTGAAGAGCGTGGCAGACGAGCTTGTGATATGCACAGATGACGGTTCTTATGGGCGCAAGTGCTTGGTAACCGAGCCTCTAAAGGAGATTTGCGAGGATAAAAAAGCGGATTATGCCATAGCCATAGGTCCCCCCATAATGATGAAGTTCTGCGCAGAAACCACCAGACCCTACGGAGTCAAAACTTTTGCAAGCCTGAACAGCATTATGGTTGACGGCACCGGAATGTGTGGGTGTTGCAGGGTAACAGTCGGTAAAGAGGTTAAATTCGTATGCATAGATGGTCCTGAATTTGATGCTCACCAAATTGACTGGGAAAGTATGATGAAAAGAATGGGAACCTATAAACAGCGCGAAGCGCTGGCAAGGGAGATGGCTTTGGCAAAGCTCTGTGGTGAAACTTGCGGATGCGGTAATAAATGAACATCTATTGGATTTTTCAAATAATTTTAGGATTACTCGGTTTAAGCCTTTTGGTTTTTATCCATGAGCTTGGACATTTTTTAGCGGCTAAATTCTGCGGGGTCAGAGTTTTAACCTTTTCAATAGGATTTGGGAAAAAACTTTTGAGAATCAACAGGGATGGAACAACTTACTGCATATCAGCAATTCCATTTGGCGGTTATGTTGCAATGGCTGGAGAAAATCCAGAGCAGGTACGCGAAGGTAAACCGGATGATTTTTATATACAGCCAATTTGGAAACGAGCTTTGATAGCTTTTGCTGGTCCAGCATTCAATGTGGTTTTCGCATATTTTTTGCTCACCGGCATTTACATGCTCGGCAATCCCGAACCCATTTCCGATAAACTTGTGGTTGGCATCGTGGAACATGATTCGGCGGCTGAGGAAGCTGGTATCGCAAGCGGCGACACGATTTTTACCATAGATGGCAAAAAAACAGATGGCTGGGATAAGCTACGCGAGGAAATTGGCATCAGCATAGGCAGAGACTTAGCACTTGAAATAGGAACGGCAGGGGGCAGAAAAACAGTCACCGTTGTTCCGCGTGAGCTCGGTAATCTGGGCATAGGCACTGCGGGTATTCATCCAAGGCACAAAGTTTTTGCGGCAGCGCAGCCTTCGGGAGATTCTCCTGCGGGCAAAGCGGGCATAAAGCAAAACGATACCATTCTGAGCGCAAATGGCTATGCAATAGGTTACTATCAAGACATGATAAACATCATTTCCGCTTCAGAAGGGCAAGCGGTTGAAGTTGCATTTTTACGCGCAAGTGAAGGCGATAAAATAGACACCATAAACGTAGCGATAACGCCGCTTTGGAGCGAAGAAACCGAGCGTTATATGATTGGAATTCAAATGGGGCTTGCCAAATTTGACGAAATGCAGATAGTTCATCAGCCGCTCGGCACAGCCCTTGCGATGGCAGCTCAAAAAAGCTACAGCATGGGAACCAGCGTATTCCGCTATATTCATCGCATTATAAGAGGCGAGGTTAAGTTAAGGGCTATGAGTGGTCCTGTTGGCATTGTACAGGTTATAGGTTTGGTGTGGCTTGAAAATTTGCAGAAAGTTGTTTTTCTGCTGGCTTTGATAAGCATAAATTTAGGAGTTATGAATTTGCTGCCTCTTGCCATCACAGACGGCGGCGTTCTTCTGTTTTTACTAATAGAAAAATTGCGTGGCAAACCCATTTCGCAAAAGAATCAAGCTCGTATCCAACAAGCGGCAGCAACATTTTTCATAGTCCTGTTCGTTTACATAACCTTTGTGGATATAAGCAGAGGTTCGATGTTAATGAAGTAACTGCCACAGTACGGCTTTCTGCGCATGTAAGCGATTTTCCGCTTCTTCGTAGCAAAAATTCAATTGCGAATTATCCATAATCTCATCGGTTATTTCTTCGCCTCTGTTAGCAGGCAGGCAGTGCGTAACTTTGCAATGCGAAGGAGCCTGCTTTAGAAGCTCGCTGTTTATCTGGAAAGGCGCAAAATGTTTAAGCCTGGAATCGCGTTGCTGCTCCTGCCCCATGCTCACCCACACATCGCTATATAAAACATCGGCGTTTATCACAGCTTCTTTAGGATTGTTGAGCGATTTGTATATGCAGCCATTCTCTTTAAACTCCGGCAAAGCCAATTCAATTTCACTGGCTTTTTGCTCAAAGCCCGCTGGGCAGGCGAGGGTGAAATTCATTCCCAGTTTAGCACACAATTCCATTACAGAATTTGCAACGTTATTGCCATCGCCCACAAAAATCACGTTTTTCCCGCGCAAATTTTCGCCGAATAACTCAAACATCGTTTGTCCAAAAGCAAGTGCCTGGCAAGGATGGTAATCATCGGAGAGAGCATTTATAACGGGAATGCTGCCGTGTTCCGCAAGCTGCTCAACCAAACGCTGTTCAAAGCAACGCACCACAAGCCCATTCACCCAGCGTGAGAGGCAACGGGCAATGTCCATAATGCTTTCCCTTTTGTTCATACCTATATTTTTAGGTTCCAAAGTTATAGGCATTCCACCAAGTTGATGCATCCCAACTTGAAAGGATGTAATGGTTCTAAGCGAAGGTTTTTCAAAGAATATGCCAATGGTTTTGCCAGCAAAATCGTTGGAAAATTTCCCTTCCTTAACTTCTTTTTTCAAACGAATAGCTATGCGTATAATATCAATTATGCGCTCGGAATCCCAATCGCGTAAACGTAATAAATGTTTGGAACGCTCCATAAAACCGCCTTTAAAAAAATAAATGTAGTAAATTTTATTTTTTTCTTGTCTGTTTAGCATGGCTGGGCAAGATGAGCCTTGCCCAGCCATTTGATTTGCCATTGGGCAAGTTATATAACTTATTTAACTGCAATCTGCTTACTTTGGGCTTCTGGTTTGCGGGTGAGCGTGAGCGTTAAAATTCCGTTTTCATTGCTCGCCTTTATGTTCGCGGAGTCCATCTCGCTGGAGAGATGATATTCGCGTTCATATTTAATCTCCTCTTCCGCACGCTTGCGGATTGCGACTATTTTTAAAAGATTGGATTCAACATTAACGCTTATATCCTCTTTTTTAACACCCGGCAGTTCTACTTCCAGAGTATAAATTCCATTATTCTCCGAAAGATAACTCTTGGGAGCAGCCGTTTTTATTCTCTCATCGCTATTTGCATAGTCAAGTAGAGAATCAAAAATGCGATTCAGGTTTTGCACTGGTGAATAAGATGTGAGTGTCATAACAAGTTCTCCTAATTTGTGGCAATTTTTACATCGCCGTGGTTCTACGCTTTAATTATTACAAATCCTGTGCCACTGCCTAAAAACGGCGATTTTGCGCTAAAAACGCAGTTTTTCCAAAGAAAATACACAAAAATGTTTCAAAATGAAACTAAAAAATGAAACGGTTCTCACTTCCCTCTTTTAGGATTATAATTATTGTTCAGCACCATTGCTAACACTACGCAAAACATCACTGTTCCGCCAACTACAACTTGTTGTTTGTAATCGTATTCATGCACATTGTATTTGGGATTTTCCTCAAACCTCTGTTGGGGGCTTGCTTCATAGCCATATTCATTCTCCGTACTTTCCGTTTGCTGCACAGTTTCTTGCAACATAGCCTGCGCTTCGGAAATAGGCTCATCGTTCTGAGCAATCTGCGCAAAAACTTGGTTCGCAAACATTAAAAGCGACAAAACACAACACAATAATTTCCGCATATTTTAATTCTCCATTTTTATTTTTTAAAATTTGCCACCACCGTGGTCTGTATTCCGCCCCTTGAATTGAAAATGCCCGTGACTTTCATATATTTGGGGCTAACAGCCTTGACGCAGTCCTTTAAAACCTTGTTCGCAACGTGCTCGTGGAAAATGCCGAGATTGCGGTAAAAGAGTAAATACTCTTTGAAACTTTTTAATTCTATGCAATATTTCGTAGGGCGATACTCTATGACAAGAGTCGCAAAATCCGGTAAGCCTGTTTTTGGGCAAACACAAGTGAACTCCGGAACCTCTATTCGCAAATCCGTTGAGGAATTGGGGTACATAAATTCCCAACTCTCAATTTCCGGAGTTTTTAAAGACGGAATGTGGTTTTGCCTGTCCTCGTAAGAACTCACAGTTTTTCCTTTATTTTTTCCCAAGTTAGACATCCTTGTTCTCCTGTTGAAAGAATTTTATACTCAAAAAAATCATCCTTTGTTTTTTCGCCATCCGCAAAGATAACGCATTTTGCACCAGCGGCATCTGCCATTTCCAGTTGCTTGCCAAACTTAACCGCATTCAATGAATGAGAACACGAAATTCCTTTTTTGCGGAACTCAGCGGCGGTTTTGAATAAAACTTTCATATCTCCGCTAAAAGAAGCTATGAACACGGGCAAATCCGAGCGACTCTGCGGCAGCAGTTTTTTTTCCGCGAGCAAATCCGCAAGCACAACATCGCCCATCCCAAAACCCACGCCGGATGCTTTTTGCCCACCCAAAGTTTCCGTCAAATTATCATAGCGACCTCCGCCAGCTATTGCCCTCATATTTTTGGCTTTGTCAAAAACTTCAAATACAACACCTGTATAATAGGCAAGCCCTCGCACAACGGATAAATCCAGTTTGATGCAATTTTCAAAACCAGTTACTTTTAGGAGTTCAAATAATTCTTCTAATTCCGCAATTGCAATTCCATCATGGAATTTTTTCAAACCTTCTATGTTTTCGCAAGCCATAAATGTGTCTATTTTTTTTGCACTTTCTTCGCTCAATCCGGTGTTCAATAATTCTTTGCGAAAATCCTCAGCGGGCATTTTCAAGCGTTTGTCTAAAAGCGGGTAAATCAAATTTGGGTTTGCGACTTTTAACCCTTCCAAAAACGCGGCGAGCAAGCGGCGGCTGGAAATGCCTATATAAAAATCGTTCTCATTTAAGCCAAAATCAAAGAGCATACTCGCTATAGCGGAAATTAAATCAGCTTCTGCACTGATGCTCTCCGTGCCTATTATATCCAAGTTCAACTGAAAAAATTCCCTGAGCCGCCCTTTTTGGGAGCGTTCATAGCGGAACAAACGGGGAATTGAAAACCATTTGAAAGGTTTTTTAAGTTCGTTGCCTTTTTTTATAACCATTCTCGCAAGCGTTGGAGTGAGTTCGGGGCGAAGCGCCAATGCCCTGCCACCTTTGTCTGTGAAGTTGTATAATTGCGAAACAATTTCTTCGCCGCTTTTTCCCGTGTAAAGTTCCAAATGCTCAAAAATTGGTCCTTCGTATTCCTCATAGCCGAATTTCAAAGCCGCGTTGCGCCAAATTGAAAAGATATGATTTTGCACCCTCATATCAAAAGGGTAAAAATCTCTAGTCCCTTTTGGAAGCTGAGGAGTTTGAATTTTCATTATGTAAAATTTAGTAAATTCCTCTAATGGACATAAACTCTTTTATCAGAAATATACCGGATTTTCCAAAGCCGGGCGTTATTTTCAGGGATATAACCCCAATGCTCGCGGATGCAAAGGCTTTTGACTTTGCTGTAGAAAAAATGGTAGAGCCTTTTGTAGGTGAAAAAATTCAAAAGGTTGTAGCTATAGAAGCCAGAGGTTTTATTTTTGGTTCTGTGGCGGCAAATAAACTTGGAGCGGGTTTTGTACCTGTGCGCAAAAAAGGCAAACTGCCTTTCAAAACGGATGAGGAAACTTACTCCTTGGAATATGGCGAAGCCAGCATTGAAGTTCACGAAGATGCCTTTAATGAAGGCGAGCGGGTTTTGCTTTTGGATGACGTTTTGGCAACAGGCGGTACAATGGCTGCGGTTTGCCGTTTGGTTCAGCGGCAGAAGGCTGTTATTGCGGGCATTTCCTTCCTCTGCGAATTAGATTTTTTTAACGGAAGAAAACTCCTGACAAACGTTCCCGTGCATTCGGTTTTGCATTATTGAGCGTATCTATAAAGCAGTTTAGCCGCATTGTCGGAGGCTTTGTCCAGAAATGCGTTAAAATCGTGTTCGTTGCCTTCTCCGTGCGCAGGGACATCGGATAGGCTACGGATGATAGCAAAGGGAATGTTAAAACGCTTGCAAACCACAGCAATAGAAAAAGCCTCCATCTCCACACATACAACGCTGTTGTTAAAACGGTTGCGAATGTTCTGTACCTGTTCTTCGTGGCAAATGAAAGCTTCCGAAGAACCTATTGTGCCTGTATGCACGGTTGCCAAGTCCTTCCCAGAGTTTATAAGTTTTTCCTGTATTTTTGTATCTGCAAAATAAGATTTTTGGTCGCCTAGCATTTGCCCATATTCACAGCCAAGGGCGGTTAAGTCCACATCTACTGCCACGATTTCGCTTGGGATAACTATATCCAAAATTTTTTGCTCATTTTGCAAACCGCCCGCAGAGCCAACGTTTATTATTTCATCGGGTTTGAATTCCCTCGCTATCAAAGCGGTATTCATAGCCGTATTCGCCCTGCCAACCCCGGAAAGTGCAAGGATGAATTTAATTCCATTATGTACGGAAATATAAACCGACATCCCAAAAAGCTCTACCTTTTCTGGATTTGCAAAGTTAAATATTTTCAACACAGCGTCTAGCTCTTGCGGCATTGCGGTTAAGACGGCGATGGTTTTCATATTTGTGTGTAAAGGTAGAAATATTTTTTTCTATCTTCCTCTTTATGCTTTTGCATAAGAAATTCCTCACTTTTATCTTTTTGCTCATCTGCTCTGCGCAGGCGGCAGACGGAATGCGTATTGCCCACGTGGATTCCAAGCTCATATTTGAAGGCTATAAAGGCACAAAAAAAGCTCAGGATGAATACGACCGTCAGGTGGCAAAGTGGGAGCAGCAGGCAAACTTGCTGCAAAAAGAACTCGGCTTTGTAAAAGAGAGGTTGGAAAAACAGAGTTTAATGCTCTCGGATGAGCAGAAAAGAGAGTTAGAAGCGGAATATGCCCGCAGAGATACAGATCTGAAAAAATTCATTGAAAAAATTTACGGCAGAAACGGCGAGCTTTTGATAGAGAACGAAAAAGTGAGCGCTCCAATAATAGCTCTGATAAAAAAAGCTGTGACGGAAATAGCTCTGAGCGAGGGCTACGATTATGTTTTGGACAGAGCTACCGGTGCTGTGCTCTTTTGGAAAAATGAAAACGATTTAACACAAAAAGTATTGGAGTACTTAAATGGGAGATGAACACAGTCACGGGCATGAGCATGAGCATGGGCATAGCCATTCACATTTTGATGTTCAAAATGTGCGGAGAGCCTTTATATGGGGCATTGCGCTAAATATAACTTTTACCGCGGTGGAAGCCATAGTCGGTTATTTAAGCGGTTCGCTCGCGGTTTTAGCAGATGCGGGGCACAATTTGGCGGATACCGCAAGCCTTGTCATAGCGCTTTTGGCGTTCCGCCTTGCGCTGGCAAAGCCCACCCCAAAATACACCTACGGTTACAAAAAAGCGACTATTTTAGCTGCGCTTGCAAATGCGGTTATCTTGATGTTCGCAATAGCCGCTATAGTTTATGAGGCTATTGAGCGAATTTCCTCGCCTGTGGAGATAGATGGAAAAATTGTCATGCTCACAGCGGGCATAGGTATTTTCATAAACGGTTTTACCGCGATGCTGTTTTTCAACAACAAGGAAAAGGATTTGAATATAAAGGGTGCGTATCTGCACTTGATAGCGGATGCTCTTGTGTCCGTTGGCGTGGTGATTTCCGGTGCCATAATAATGCTATCGGGTTTTTACTGGGTAGACAGCTTGATAAGCATTGTAGTTGCGGGGGTGATTTTTATAAGCACCTGGGTGCTCTTAAAGCAAACCCTCAGAATTAGCATGGACGGCGTGCCGCCCAGTATAAATTCCGCAGAAGTTATCGAAGAAATAGCAAAGGTAAAGGGCGTTAAAAGCATTCACCATTTGCATATATGGGCACTCTCCACAACGCAAACTGCCTTGACCGCGCATATAGTTCTAAAAAATGAAATATCGCTCGGCGACATTCCAAAAATCAAAGATGAAATTCGCCACGGAGCCTTGCATTTTGGCATCAATCACTGCACGCTGGAAACCGAAAGCGAGGGCGATAAATGTGAGTGCAAAGAGGATTGAAATACCACCAAGCTGGACTCACCGTAATTCCTCACCTTGACAGCTTCGTTTGCCCACTTTGGCATATTTCTGTGAGGCATTTCAAAAACGGCAAAGCCACCTCCATTTAATCTTGGCAAAAAAATTCTCAAGTCGGGGTATTCTTCGCCAAAAGGCGGGTCGGCGAAAATTAAATCATATCTTTCCAAGGATTGCAACATTTGTGCGGCAAAGCGCAGAACATCGTTTCTCAGGCAAAGTACCTTTTCTGAAATGTTCCATTTTTTCGCAGTTTCCTTTATCGTTTGCAAAAGTTTGCTCGAAATGTCCACCATAGTAACTTGCCTTGCACCCCTTGATATTGCCTCAAAGCCTACGGAGCCAGTTCCCGAATACAAATCCAAAACATTGAAGCCATCAACCGAACCTAAAATATTGAAAAGAGCTTCCCTTGTTTTGGAAGATGTTGGGCGAACCCCTTTTTCTTTAAGCGGCGGCAATGCGCGCCCCCGCAAATCTCCGTTTATAATTCGCATTTTAACGGAGAACGAGGGACTCGAACCCCCAAGCCTGACGGCGGCGGTTTTCAAGACCGCTGACTTACCATTAGCCTAGTTCTCCAAACGATTTTGAATATAGAAACTTTTTCTACCTTAAATACAATGTCTGAATATCGCCAAAACGTAGTTAACGGAGAATGGGTAATAATATCATCGGAGAGAGCCAAACGCCCTGCGGATTACATTTCCACCACAAAAATTAGAACCTCTCTGCCGGAGCATAGCCCGGATTGCCCTTTTTGCAAAGGCAATGAGCATAAGTGCCAACCGTCCACTTATGAAGTTAAAAACGAAAATTCTTGGATATTGCGCTCGGTGCCCAATATATTTGCCGCTGTGAGCCGCCCAGCGCAAATTTCAGATACGCCGCTACCGAGGCAACGAGTTTCCAAAATACATCTGTTCACCCAAGGATACGGAGCAGCAGAAGTTATTGTTGAAAGCCCCAAACATAATGCAAATTTGGTGTTTATGGAAAAATCTGAGGTTTATGAAATAATAAAATCGTATAGAGAAAGATTCAACACGTTATCGCATGACCATAACATCGCGATGGTGAATATATTCAAAAATTATGGAGCTTCGGCTGGAGCTTCTCTTGAGCATCCGCATTCGCAAATAATAGCCACCCACGTTTTGTCCACGCACATAACAGACAGCTTAACTTATGCCCGCCGCGCTTTCAACACTTATGGTACCTGCATTTTTTGCGACTTGATAAACAGAGAACTTGAAGCAGGAGTTAGAGTAGTGGCAACTAGCAAGCATTTTATAGCATTTTGCCCTTTTGCCGCCAGATACCCTTATGAAATACGCATCTGCCCGTTAAAGCATTCAGCTTTATTTGGCACTATAAGCACAGAAGAAATGGAAGATTTAGCCGAGTTCTTGCAAATGATTTTAAAAAAAGTGTATATCCTGCTAAAGGACCCGGATTATAATTACTATTTCAGAACCGTTCCAACCCCAGACGGCGATGTGCGCTATTTCCATTGGCATATAGCAATTACTCCGCGCTTGATGAAACCCGCCGGTTTTGAACTCGGCACCGGCATATACATAAACACGGCTCCTCCAGAACAATCTGCCGAACAATTGCGCAATACAAGTCTCACCATAGAGCAACCGTAAAGATGTTTCATCTTTACTATATTATAAAAGAATAACTATGAATTACGGCTCTTCGTACACAAGCAGATTTAGAAATGTGCTGTCTATAGCCAGAAAAGAGGCTGAAACCACAAAAAGCGATTATGTGGGTTCGGAGCATTTATTTATGGCTTTGTTGAGAGAAGGTAGCGGAGTAGCGGTAAAAGCACTTGAAAACGTATCCGTGGATTTAGCCGCATTGCATAGCAGAATTGCGAAATCTATTATGGGGAACGTTCAGGAAGCTGTGCAACAAAGTGTAAAAGGCACTGAGCAAGAAGTTGGGCTTCGCTTTAGCCCGCAGGCGAAGGTTCTTTTGGAAAATACCCTTTTAGAAGCAAAAATGATGGGCAGCCGCCATGTTGGCACCGAGCATTTGCTTCTGGCGATTTTGAATCCAAAAAACGAATCCTTTCCCAAAGACGTTTTGAATGCTATCGGTGTAAATTACGATACCATAAGGCAGGAAATTCAAGATATAATAGATGAAGATGTAGAAGTTCCCGAAGTTTCGAGTGATTTTGGCACAAGCCAAAAGCCGCGTAAAACTAAAACCCCTGTGCTGGATTCATTCAGCATAGACCTAACGGATATGGCTCGCCAGGGCAAGTTGGACCCAATTATAGGCAGGCAAAAAGAGGTGGACAGATTAATTCAAATTCTCTCTCGCAAAAAAAAGAATAACCCTATCTTAGTAGGCGAGCCCGGTGTTGGAAAGACAGCCGTCATAGAAGGCTTGGCGCAAAAGATTGCCGCAAAAGAGGTGCCGGAAATTTTAGAAGATAAAAGGCTTGTGTCTTTAGATATGACAAGCCTTGTTGCTGGCACAAAGTACAGAGGGCAGTTTGAAGAGAGAATTATCTCGCTTTTATCCGAGTTGCGCAAAAACAAAAATATAATCATGTTCATGGACGAACTGCACACAATAATAGGAGCGGGCGGTGGCGAAGGCGGGTTGGATGCATCTAATGTTATGAAACCTGCGCTCTCAAGAGGTGAAATTCAGTGCATTGGAGCAACCACTTACAAAGAATTCCGCAGATACGTGGAAAGAGACGCCGCTTTGGAACGCCGTTTTCAGAGCATGTCCATAGAACCGCCATCCTTAAGCGACACTGTTGAAATTCTGCGAGGATTAGCCCCAAAATACGAAACGCACCACAAAGTGATTTACGATGAAAATTCGCTAAAAGCCGCTACTTATCTCTCCGAGCGTTATCTGAGCGAGCGGCATTTGCCAGATAAAGCCATAGACATTATGGACGAAGCTGGTGCGCAAACTCGCATTGCAAATTTAACTCCGCCATCGGAACTTTATGCAAAGGAACGCGAATTAAAAGCGATATCTGCGGAAAAGAAAAAAGCTGTGGAAGAACAGAATTATATCCAAGCCGGAATTCTCAGGGATAAAGAAAAAGTTGTTTTGGAAGAATTTGAGAAAATAAAACATGTTTGGACAGCCGCTAAAAAGCAAGAGCCTATAGTGGTGGATAGCGACAGGGTGCGAGAGGTTATAAGCAAAATCACCGGCATTCCAGTTAGCCGCATAGATGAGAATGAAAGCAGAAAACTTTTGAATTTGGAAAATGAATTAAAGGAAAGAGTTGTTGGGCAAGACGAAGCAGTTACCGCTCTTTCAAAAACAATACGCAGAACTCGCACGGGTTTAAGAAATATGAAACGCCCCTCATCGTTCCTATTCATGGGACCGACTGGCGTTGGAAAAACCGAACTCGCGAAGGCTCTCAGCATCCAGCTTTTTGGCTCAGAAGATGCGCTTATAAGGGTTGATATGAGCGAGTATATGGAAAAATATTCTGTTAGCCGCTTTGTGGGTTCGCCTCCGGGTTATGTTGGCTATGAAGATGGCGGGCAATTGGTTGAAAAAATTCGCCGCAAGCCGCACTGCGTTTTGCTCTTGGACGAAATTGAAAAAGCGCACCCCGATGTGCTGAATATTCTTTTGCAGATTTTGGATGACGGGCGTTTAACGGACTCCGCAGGGCGTACGGTCAGCTTTAGAGATGCTGTTATAGTTATGACATCCAATGCCGGTTCCAGAGAGATTTCACACAAAGGTGGAGGAATGGGTTTTGCCATCAAAACGGAAAATGCCGATGATGAACGAATATCCGCTTCGGTTAAGGATGCTTCAAAACGAGTTTTCACCCCTGAATTTTTGAACCGCATAGATGAGCAAATCGTGTTCCATTGCTTGAACAAGGAAATATTGCTTTCCATTGTTGACATTCAATTGAGAGATCTGCAAAAAGATTTGACCGAAAAGAAAATAGCCCTGAATTTGGACATAGCTGCAAAGGAATTTATAGTAAACGACGGCTACGATGCGTCTCTTGGCGCAAGACCTTTGCGCAGGAGCATTCAGCGTCTCATTGAGGACGAACTTGCCAGTCGCTTTTTGCTGGGCGAAGTTGGGGAGAATTCAGTGGTGAATGTTAGCGTAACCGAAGGCAGGCTTAACTGGGGCTGCCGCGCCTAAACTGTGCTTTATCAATTGCACCTATGCTGGAACTCACAAACCGGCATTTCAGATATTTCGCAAGGCTTTTGACAAAACGGACTTTGCTATATACGGAAATGGTTACAACTGGCGCAATTTTGCACAATAAGCCGGAAAAATTCTTAGAGTATAATGAAGAAGAACATCCTGTGGCGTTGCAACTCGGCGGAAATTCACCAAAGGATTTGGCGGAGTGCGCAAAAATCGGCGAGGATTTTGGCTATGACGAAATAAATTTAAATTGCGGCTGCCCAAGCGAGCGAGTGCAAAACGGCTCTTTTGGCGTTTGCCTGATGAGGGAAGCGGATTTGGTAGCTGAGTGCATGGCTGCCATGCAAAATGCCGTAAAAATTCCGGTGAGCATTAAAACCAGAATTGGAATAGACCGCGATGATTCTTGGGAATTTTTTTTGAGCTTTGTGGAAAAGGTAGCGGAAACGGGTTGCAAATATTGGATTATACACGCTCGCAAAGCCTTGTTGAAGGGGCTTTCTCCAAAAGAGAATCGAGCAGTTCCACCGCTCAACTACGAAACGGTTTTTAAACTCAAGGAAATTCATCCCGATTTTAAAATTTCCCTGAACGGCGGGGTTAACAATTTAGACGAAGCGAAAAATATTCTGCAAAAAACAGACAGCGTAATGCTCGGCAGGGCTGCCTATAAAACACCGTGGATTTTGGCAAACGCAGATTCTGAAATTTTCGGCGAAAATTTGGAAATAAAAGATAAGTTTGAAATTTTGGAAAAATATACGCCTTATGCGGAAACGCAGCTCAAAAAAGGCATTCCGCTGAGTATAGTAACCAAACATTTAATGGGGCTTTTCCATGGAATGCCTAATGCAAAAAAGCACCGCGCAGCTTATCTCCATTCCTTCTTTTCATTGGCATAAACGAGTTCGCCAAGAGCTTTGGCTAAATCTGCGCAGCCTTCGCCATTTAATGCGCAGGTTTCAATAATTGCCTGTTTGTGCTTTGCAAATTCCTTTTTAGCTTTTGAAATCCCCAAATCGCTTTTATTCAGTGCAACTATGAATTTTTTCTCAAGCAGTTTTGGATGAAATACCTCAAGCTCTTTTTTTAACGTGCAATAAGTTTTCCAGGCTTTTTCTTCAAAGCCGTCTATAACAAAGAGCAACGCACGGGTTCTTTCAATGTGCTTTAAAAATCTGTGCCCCAAACCCCTGCCTTCGCTTGCGCCTTCTATAAGCCCTGGAATATCCGCAACAACAAAACTCCTGTTTTTGTTCTGCACAATACCGAGCACGGGCTCCAAGGTTGTGAAAGGGTAGTCTGCGACTTTGGGTTTTGCGCTTGAAATTTTACGAACAAGCGAAGATTTGCCTGCATTCGGAAAGCCAACCAACCCCACATCTGCCATGAGTTTCAGCTCCAGATTCAAAATGCGTTTTTCACCGGGTTTGCCATTTGTGTGTTGCCTAGGAGCACGATTGGCAGCAGTCGCAAAGTGAGAATTTCCAAAACCCCCTGCGCCACCCTGTGCCGCCATCCATACGGAAGCGGCTTCTGTTAAATCGGTTAAAATACGCCCTTCCAGGTCCCTGACCACTGTTCCTCTCGGAACATCAACATAAATATCTTTTCCGCTTCGCCCTGTTCTGTTTGCTGCCTCTCCGGGTGCGCCAGCTTCGGCTGCATACCTATATGCGTTTCCCATATCCAAAAGGGTTGTGTATTGCTCATTTGCCCGCAAATAAACGCTACCGCCTTTTCCGCCATCCCCACCGTCCGGACCGCCGAGCGGAACATGCTTTTCCCTGCGAAAACTGCAAATTCCCCCTCCTCCCTTGCCAGAAGCAACTTCTATGGATTTTTCATCCAAGAACATCAGTGGTTAAATTCCTCGCAAAACGAAGATTTCTCCACGAATTTTCCTTGTTCAACAGTTATTATCCCTACGCTTTCGTTAGTTCCGGTTTCCGCAAATCTGATTTTTCCATAAACTCCGTTATATTCTTTTTTGCGCAAGATCTTTGTAGGTAGAGGTTCTGTTTCAGCATTCAAAACCGAGGCTATTATGCGAATCGCATCATAACTCAAACCTGCAATTTTATTTTCATCCGGTTCTCTTTGCCATTTGCGTTTAAAATTTTCATAAAAACTTTTTCTATTCTCATCGTTTGAAACAAACGCAATGCTAAAAGCAGAACCTTCTGCTTGTTTTTTTGCATTGAGCAAAAATTCCTTGCCATACCAGCCTGAAGACCCAAGCATGTGACCAACTTTCAATTTGTTGAAAATCGCTTGCGCAACCATTAGACCTGCATCTTTTGAGTTTGTGCTCGGAATAAATAAAGCAGGAAAGTTAAAGTCAGGTCCATCGTCTTTTCTTGCGGTGTTGCTTGAATGAACTTTGCCATCTTTTTTCAAAGCCGAGCGGCGTTTATCCAGCATTAATTTGCGGTCTATCAAAAGTTTGAATTCGCTTTGGTAATCCGGCAAGCCCTCGGCATAATTTTGAATTGCCAATATCACGCCGCCGTTGCGTTCAATGGTGCGTTGAAATTCATTTGCCATTAAAAAACCGTAATCGTTGTTTGGAGACATAATTGCAAATTCATTTATCTGCAAGCAATTCATGGCATATTCCGCGATGGAAGAAGCGAGTTTTGCGGTGCTTACATTTAGCTGAAAAATATTCCCTCCCATTTTCGCTATACCATCTTCCGTGGCGGTTGGAGTTATCAGAGGGATTTGCGGAGTTTTTTCACTCATCCACGCTGCAACCGTTGCTGCGCTTGCTGAAAGCAGGGGACCTATAACAGCTATAACCGAGTCTTGAGCTAATGCTTGTTTTACTTTTTTAAGCGCTGTAGATGGTTCTGCGCGGTCGTCCACAATTTGAATTCTCGCTTTGTTCGCTAAACTGTCTGCATAGAGCATAATACCCTGAACCATATAGTTACCAAGCTCGGAATTAACGCCAGAAAGCGGAACCAAAACCAGAATTACCGGATTTCCCGTGCCTTTATCTTCCAATGTTTTTTTAAATTTATTTGCTGTTTCAGTTAATTCAGGGTCACTTTTTTTCGCTTCGTCATACCAATAAGCGGCTGCTTTGTAGCGGCTTTCTTTTTGCATTTTTTGCCCGAGATTTAGTTGTGCAAGTCCTCTTATCTGTTTATCGGTAATTTCTTTTTCCAGTAAATTTTGCAGCTCATTTGCAGAGAGCAAGTTTATGGAAAAAATCTTAGAGAGCAATTCACGCGCCCGTGCCGCTGCCGCTGGATTCTTTGTATAGGTTAAAACGCGGCGTAAAGTTTCTGCGCCTGAGTATGAATCCTTATTTAGAATGTTAACAACCGCCATAGCAATTTCCACACGGGCACGGTATTGACTTTTTGGGAAAAAATCCAGAAACAGGTCTGAATAATTATACGCTTCTTTCAGTTTGCCCAGGCGAATACAACTTTCAATATAGAGCACCACTGCCTTTTCTTGTTCTCCGGTTTTCCAACGACTATTTGCATATTCTTCCAATCCTGGATTTGCACCCACAAAGTCTCCAGCCTGAATTTTTTTCAAAAGCTCATTGTAAGTTGGAGCAGCAAAAGCAAACGAAACAAAAAACGATAAAAATATAATAAAACGCATGTGAAAAAGAAATGTAGAAAAAATTAAGGGAAAACGGGTGGCTATAAGCCGGATTCTGTTCGCGTTTTGCGTGGCTGCCATTTCTCTTGAGCTATCGTTGCCGATAGCTTCCAGCGACCTACCCGAAATGCCGCAAAGCGTAGCGCGAGCAACGCATCATTTCTGTTTGGTCTTGCATCAAGTGGGGCTTGCACTGCCGCCTTTGTTGCCAAAAGCGCGGTGAGCTTTTACCTCG